>Ga0209064_1000554_pt1 | contig 81404 bp, 49 predicted proteins | sample Inofromicrocosms_FD_187498 | JGI IMG/M metagenome (GOLD analysis project Ga0209064, IMG submission 187498) | Mouse cecum microbial communities from Vienna, Austria - Inoculum for glucosamine and mucus D2O microcosms (SPAdes) (version 2) | ecosystem: Host-associated > Mammals > Digestive system >...
CATAAGATATTGTATCACCCGATTGTCTTATTTTTTTAGCCGTGACAACAACCTCTTTTAATTCGAGCGTTCTGATTAAAGAGTCAAGCCGCTCGTCATCTTGCTGTGCCGACATTGGCACAGCAAACGAAAGAATAAAAAATACAAGTATGTATAGACGAGCGGACATATTAAGATAGAGTTTTATTGTGCGATGTAGAATGTTACAGGAATTGAAACGGCACTCGCTACGGCTTTCCCATCAACAGTGCCGGAAATCCAAGATTCTTTCAGAGAACTTTGGATAGCTCGGATAGCTTCCCTGTCAAGTTCATCAAACCCCGATGATTTTACTACTTTGAAATCAGACATAGAGCCGTCAGTATTTACAGTAAAACCAATACGTGCCACACCACTGGCTCCCTTTTCGAGTAGATCATGCGGATATTTCACCTCCCAAAGAATAGCACTCATCATTGCTTGTTCCCCACCGGGGTATTCAGGCATCGTTTCAGAACCCTCCACAAAAACTAAATTTTGAGTAGGTTCTATCGGGGTCTGGGCAAACGGGATTTTTGGAAATAAGGCAGCCAATAAAATCACAGGAATAAGTACCAGATAACTTAATTTCGATGACTGTTTTCTACGCTTGCCCATCATCGTGATACGAGCATTGAGACTTCCGGAGCTAAATGTATTAGCCAAAAAGAAGTTCTGCTTTTCAATGGCTCTATTAAGCATCAGTAATTCATATTCACACCGGGAATATCCTTCTGTCAGGACGCCTTCATCTGCTTGGTATTCATGTAGTGTGCGTAAGCTGCGGAACATCAACCAAGCTGCGGGATTCCACCACTGTAATACAAGTACAAATTGACCTAATATCAAATCAAAAGTATGACCGTAAAATACATGTTTTGATTCATGTGCAAGGATTGTTTCATTGTATGCGTCTTTCTCATTGACAACAATATATCTCCAACAATTAAATGGAGCAGTCGAGGAGAGTGGACTGATTGCCAAAATATAGCCGATTCTTTCTTCTTTATTGGCATTTTTGATAATGCGGATTATTTTATACCAACCGATAGATAGAAAAAATGTAACGACAAGACATCCAGTAGCATAAATCAACCCAATAATACGATTGAATTGAATACCGCTTACTGTTGGGTTATTGGAAGCCTCGATTTTACCCACTTCAACATTTCCCCCAACCAAGGCTATCTCGGAAGGAATAAACGAAATTATGGGCATAAATGGGAGAAGCGCAGCAAGGAGATAAATAGAAAGTAGAGCTGCACGGCTTGTCTTGAAATTAGTATTGCGAGAGAGCGCGAATTGATAACCAGCCCATAATATCATGATAATCAATCCGGCATTCAGAGAATAATTAACTAAATACTGCATCATGATTCATCCTCCTTTCGTTGTCTTTCTATTTCCCCCAAGATTTTTTCCATATCATCAGAGGAAATTTTTTCGTTGCCGATAAGAGTAGAAACAAGGTTTAGGTATGAACCGCCAAAAAAGCGGCTTACCATGCTCTTAAGAGAATTTGCTCGGTATTCTGCAAGGCTCTTTACTGGATAATAGCGATTGCAGTTTCCTATCATCTCATGTGCCAACCATCCTTTAGTTTCCAAGCCCCTCACAAAAGTGGCGATTGTGCTGAAGTTTGGACGGTTTTGCCCATCAGAAGCCATCCTGTCTATTATCTCGCGGATAAATAGTGGATTACCATCATTCCAAAGAATGCTCATGATTTCTTCTTCACGTTCGGAAAGTTTCTTCATAACAATATTAGTTTGGAGTTACGCTGCAAATATACAGCTAATTTTTTAGCTACACAAGTAAAAAATTAAATTATGTGTGAAAAAATTAACTACAAAACATTGATGTAATATCGTAAATAGCTAATGTTCAACCGGATAATATCTATAAATAAAAATGGCAACCAATGAAATAAAAATCATTCGTTGCCATTTATAATCATAATCCGATTGAACGGGGTGTGATTCTGGTGAAATAATCAATACTCCGATAGGGAGTTGTCGGCTCTGCCACCATTGACTTTTTATCGTCGGTTGCTTGACCGGCAGGTTCTACGACTTTGACAGGCTGATGTTGCGGTGTGCCTTGCTCTAAATCTTCCGCTTGCTTTGGCTGCTCGTGCTTCGGGGCGAGGTCGGCGGCAATCTTGTGTTCAAGTTCAAGGAGCTGTGCTTTCAGGGTTTTCAACTCATCTTCCTTGCTCCATGTCTTCGCTACAATGGCTTGCAGGGCCGGAACATCTTTCTTCGCCTTTTCGTTGCGCTCTTGGTGTTGCTTGATTATTTCGGGCAGATGTTCAAGGGCTTTTATAAAGTTGGTACAGGCGGCATGGGTGTCGGCCATTGCTATAAAGCCGTTGTTGTACTTGTATTTATAATTGCCCTCCACAATAAAACGGTTCTGTACGGATTCCACGCCGTCAACCACCGCTTTTTCCGATGTTATGCAAATCGGAAAGCCGTAGATCTCACCGACACGCACATATTCGCTGTGGGTATTGACAGTTCTTGCAAGGTTTTGAAGATGCTTGCCCATTCCTTCCTCGTCGGTAGCATCGCATTTGTCAAGCGTAAGGGCATTGACAGGATTTCCGTCGCTGTCCTTCCTGACAACAGCCATATACCGCGCGAGGTCTGCCTCCATCTTTCCTATGATGATTTCGGTTTTCTCAATCTCATCGGTGATGGATCGCAGTTTGAAATTGGTGTCACCTTTGCCTTTATTGAACGAGCGCCGTTCACTTTCAAGTGCCGCAATCTTCTTTTCAAGTTTGGCTTTTTCAAGAAGATCCGTGTTGCCCGAAAGAATGGCGGAGTATTCGGAATAGCTCATGCCCGTCTTTTCGTCCATCGCGCCCTCGTCAATAGTTCGCGCTCCCAACGCTCCCTTTTTCAACTGGGAAATAAAAGTCTGCTTCCATTGGAGAAGATTGAACTTGTAGGCGTCCAACGTGCGCTCAACAGCGTAGATATTGACATCTACACGGTTTGCGTTGTGGAATTTGGCAACGATATTGCCTGTACGGACAGCGCGACCCTCGCGCTGGTCGAGGTCGGACGGTCGCCACGGGCAATCAAGATGATGCACCGCAATGGCACGTTTCTGGGCGTTGACACCCGTACCGAGCATTTCAGTGGAGCCGAACAGCACTCGGATTTTACCCTCACGCATCGCATCAATCACCGCTTTCTTCGCTTTCTGCGTCTTCGTTTCCTGAATGAAACGGATTTCATGCGCCGGAATACCGTAATCTTCAATCAACTTACGTTTGATTTCGGCATAGACATTCCATTGGCCCGGTTGGAATGTACTTAAATCGCTGAACACAAACTGCGTGGCTTGGTATTGCTCAAAGCGGCGATAGTAGTCGGCTATCCATTTTGCACATTCCGACGCCTTGTTGCCGGGGTCGTCGCCATAAGCAGGATCGATAAGTCGCATATCCATAGCCATTTTGCGGGCATAGTCCGTGGCAATCAGCATCTTCGCCTTTTCCTCCGTTTCCGACAGCGGTTCACGACCGAGTATCGTGGCATCGCCGTCTTTGGCAAACGCCATCAGTTTGGGGATAAAATCCTCCTGATCGGGTGTGGGCGGTATTTTGCGCAGTATCTCCTGCTTTTCCGGACGGTCAACACCGACATCGGCGGCGGTTCGGTAATCCGTTATCTCATTGTAGAACGCCGCAAGTTCCGGCACCTTGATGAAATAGCGGAAACGCTCCTTCTGAATGATGTTGTTTGTCACGGAAAATTCAAAGTCGGTGGTTTTCTTGGCGAAAATAGCCGCCCATGCGTCAAAACACCGAATATCCTGCATTTCAAGCGCATTGGGACGCAGGTATTTGAACAGCAGATACAGCTCCGTCAGAGAATTGGAGATTGTTGTACCCGAAAGGAATGTGGCACCGAGGTCTTTGCCGGTACGCTCCTGAATGGTTCGGATTGCGAACAGCAGGTTAAGCGCACGGTTGCTGCCCTCGGAGTTGCCCAATCCCGCTACGCGGTTGTGACGGGTATTGAACGTGAGATTTTTGAAACGGTGGCTTTCATCAACCAGTATATGGTCGATGCCCATGCTTTTGAAATCCACCACGTCGTCACGCTGCCTTTCAAGACGGTAGCGCACTGTTTCCAGCCTTGATTCAAGATTTTTCTTTCTTGCTTCCAGACCTTTCAGCATACCCACCGATATATCCTTTCCTTGCTGACGCACGACTTCAAGGTTTTCTTCAACGGTGTCAAGTTCCTCCTGCAATATGCGCTCCTGCAATTCCTCCGACTGCGGTATTTTGCCAAACTGATCGTGCGACATTATCACGCAGTCATAGTCATTGTTCTGGATATTTCGGAAGAAACGCTGACGGTTCTCCATAGAGAATGACTTTTCATCGGCATAAAGTATGCGGGCATTGGGATAGGCTGCCTGATAAGTCTGGGCAATTTCCGCAACATTGGCTTTCATGCCGATAATCATCGGTTTGTTTGCCATGCCAAGACGTTTCATTTCATGTGCTGTTATACACATAATCAGCGTTTTACCCGTACCCACCTCGTGGTCGCATATCCCTCCGCCGTTCTGTTTCAGCATCCATACACAGTCTTTCTGCGACTGATATATTGAGCTGATACCGAACTGTTCTCCCAACATTTTCATGTTGAGGTCAGGAAATGTCTGATGTGAGCCGTCATAGTGCGGACGCACGAAACAGTTGAACTTGCGGTTATACAATGCCACGAGTTTATCCTTGAAATCGTCCGTCTGCTGTTCAAGCCACTCGGTAAAACCGTTGCGTATCTCATCAATCTTGGTATGGGCAAGCTGGATGGCCTCGGCATCGGGCACTTTGATGTCGTTGCCCTTGTCGTCTTTGCCGATTGACTTTGTAATGTCCGGCACGGTGTTCTGCAAGGCGTGTTTCAACAGGTGCATACCGTCGTATGTGCGGTATTGACCTCTCACCTTGAACTCATCGGTAATCTTGGTGGTGTATGACGCATTGGTTACGGAATACTCATCAAGCGACGGTGAGTAGGCTATCTTGATGTCGGTTTCATAAAGATAGCTCATGTACTTTGCATATATCCCCGTCGGTATCCAGCGTTCGCCGAAGTTAAAATCAAGCTGCTCAAAGCGTATCGGTTCGGGATATGCCTCCTTGAGTGCGGCAAGAGATTCATTTATGCGGGTGTCGTCGGCCTCATGGTCGGCTATCCACCGCTCAATCTGTTCCGCTTTGGCAATCACGTTTCCGGCTATGAACTTGTCGGAAATTTCATAATTGTTGACAAGCGGATTATAGAATATACGTCCTTTCAGGTTATCAACCAGTTCATCTTCCGTCATATCCACAAGACGGCTCATGTAGCCGAGGTCAACGGCCCCGAACTTGTTGAGCGATGCAGATAACGCCTCAATGGGCGAATCCACCGAGGTAAGCTCGTCAACGGAGAAAGATACCGGGTGGTCGAAAATATCCGCCTTGACAAACATTCCGTTTTCACCACGCTCCAATGCCAGAGCGTCACAGCCGTTTGCGTCCATGCGGATAAATTTCACATTCGCCTTTTCATTGAGGTAGCCGTAACGCTTTACATATTCGTCATAATACTGATTGAGATGTTCGCGCAGATGTTCACTCGGCTCATGCGTCTTCGCCTCGTAGTCATATAGCTGCTGGTATGTGTCGGACAGGGTGATGTATAGCAACGCACGTTTCATCTGCTCCGATTTTAGCTGGAGCGGCGTGAATGTCGCTCCATTCTTATTGACATCGGAAAGAAAACCTACCTGCCCCTTGTCGCACACCATAGCACCTTCCTTATGGTAGGTCTGCAAGTCCTCGGAGAAGGGGCGCGGCGAAAGATCCGGTTCCGGCTCAATTTTTTCAAGCGGGATAACGGTTGTTTTCCGCACACCGGTATGCACACCCGGAATGAAATTACCTTCGGTCATTTCTATATAGGGAGCGTCGGAATTTGCCTGCTGCGCGGCTTTATCCGCTTCTTCCTGCAACCTCTTTTCTTCAAGCTGTCGCTGGGCGATAGACATCATGGTTTCATAAAAACCGTTGATGGGCTGGTTATCCTCCCAGTTCAACGAGCCGTAGAATTTCAATTCCTCGTCGGTAAGTTTACGGTTGCTTTTGCCGGAAACAGTTGTTTCCGACATCGTTCCCTTTTTGGCCGGAGATTGGGGCTGATTTGGATGTGACGCCGCTTTTGGCTTTTGCCCTTGTGCTTTTTGCCGTTGATTGTGGCGTTTCTTCGCACCGGGTATCTCCACCAATTCACCGAAAAGATTATACATCATCACTTTCGGGTCTGGATTATGTGTATAATCCGGCGTCGGAGCCTGATAGGTGTCTATTTCGGCGGGGTCACTTATGGCCGAGGGTTGCGGTGTGTCGGTGCGGATTTCCTCCGCCTCCACATCTTCAATCTGCGGCTGTTCAGGCGGCAATGGCTCCTGTTCCAGTTTCTTTTCAACCGTCACATCATTTATAATATGTGTGGTCTGCTGTTTGCCCTGATACAACTCTATGTTCAGGTTGAGCGAAAGGGCCATTTCCAATGCGCCGCGCATATCGTCACCTATGCCATCTACGCCGCCGCCATGTTTATAGACATAAGCCGGCTTTCCGTATGGGTCGGTGTCGAGTTTGGAATCCGTGCAGATAATATGCTGGGGATTGTCGATGAAATAGCGGTTGGTGCTGATACCTGTACTTGCATCTTTTTCAGCTACTACAAAGGCTTCTTCCAACTTGCTCAATCCTTTCTTCGCGGAATTTTTCTGCAACACAATGACATCGCTGCCCACCTCGGTGTTGGCAGAATCGGTGAATGTGTTGTTGGGCAGACGCAGTGCGCAGAGTAAGTCGGCTTGGTTAACAAGTGCGCCACGGAGCAAAGCGTTGTTGCCGTTCATAAGCCCCTGCGAGGTTATGAACGCCACAATGCCGCCGTCACGGGCTGCTTCCAGCCCTTTCAGGAAGAAATAATTGTGTATCATCTTCACCGACTGACGGTAAACACCTATTCTACTTGTCGCATATACCGGATCTGATACCGCAAAATCGCCAAACGGAATGTTTGACGAAACGACATCGAAATATCCGTTCTGTGATTTATCGAGTTTTTCAAATCCCTCAATGTTCACATGACAGTCCGGATAGAGTTTCGACAATATTTTTCCGGTCAGCAGGTCTTTCTCAAACGCTGTTATCTCCGCGTGCGGGTCAACCCATGTGAAGGCATCGACAAACGCTCCCGACCCTGCACTGGGGTCAAGAAATCGCTTGGGCGACACTCCGGCAAACTGGAGGCTCTGCGATATGGCTTCAACCAAGGGCTTCGGCGTGTAGAATGCCGACAGCACCGATGATTTCAATGAATCCATATAGCGGGCAAACTCCCTGTCGTCCTTTGAAAAATCGTGGATAAGCTGCCGCAACTCCACGGTGGGAGCGAATAGTTCAAGGTCGCTTTTATTCCATTTTGCGGCGTCGGAAATTTCGTTGGCGTCCTGCAATATACATTTCAAGCCACCGAATCCGGCATATTTTGACAGCAGTTCCCACTCGGCATCGGTAGGCGGCCTGCGCTCAACATCAAGCTGAAACGCCGTGCGTATCGCCTCGATGTTGCCGCGCAGTTTCTCCTTGCGGTTATAACTCATCGCCGTCCAGTATTTCGTTTATGGCGGCAAGCAGTTCATAGCGCAAAGGCGGATAATCCTCTCTTGTGAGAAAATCCCCGTTCACCTCGTGGCGGTTGAGAATGGAATGGATTACCGGCTTGGTGAGCATATACAAAGCCTTTACCTCCATTTCATCAGACGGGATACGGAGCCAGCAATCTTCCTCGATGATTGTATGCACCACATCGTAGCGCGATACATACAAGCCTTTAAGCAGTTCGCGCATGGCAAGCTCTTGGGCTATATGCTGTGGCTTGCCCTGAAGGAACAGTGTAACATAGGTGTCGAGTGCGTTGTTGGCCCGTTCTGCGATAAACCTGCGGTCAACGCTCTGCGGGAAATAATGGGCGGAAAGATGTGCTTGGAGATAGACTATATAATAGTTCAACTCCGAATATTCATCGTTGGGTTTCATAATTTGGATGGATTTAGTGGGTCTGTAATGGTGTTTTTCGGGATAGGCAAGAAAAAGGACACCGGGATCCCTCCCGATGTCCGACCACTAAATCCATGTCAAAAATGATTTGAAAACAATTTATGACGATGAATCAGTGGCGAAGTTACGAATTTTTTCGCAAACGGGAGGTATCGGTATCCGGCTTTTTCCTGTCATTCACCCTCAAATGGGGTAAAGGCGTCGATAACCTGTTTCACAATATGGTCGTAGATTATACGCTCTTTCCCTGTGAGGTCGGTGGGGTGCAGCCCGGTGGTAACTATGCCGTATGTTTCATACGCACCATCGGACACACCTTTGATTACGCAGCGTCGGCAGAGCTTTTTGAGGGCTTTCGCCTGTTCGCCCCAGCGTGAGTTGTAACGGAGCATACGCATATTGCGCTTCATGTTGCGCCATACGCTGTATGGTACGCCGCTCTGAATATCTGACGGGAACGAAATCAGTTTCTTCAGGTAGAGGCGCAGCACAGCATCGGCTGTTTCGTCGTGGTTATAACCGAACTCGGCGGATGCGGTGACGAGCAGCGAGAGAAAGCTGGGTAACACAGGGTAATCGACCAGCTTGACTTCCTGACCGTTATAGATTATAGGCTTTTCTTCGTCGTCCTCTTTGCCTTCGGTCGCTTTGAGAGCCTGTTGCGCCTGTTCCTCGGCCTCGGCTTCACGCCAGATTTCATCTTCTTCAAGGAATTTGTCGTAGATGACTTTGCTGATATATTGCTTGTAGCGTTCATCGTCGATGCGGGGATTGTAGATTGCCCCACGGATGGCGCGGTTTGTCAGCACCGGGAGCCACGCACGGCAGGTCTTTACCGGCACGGCGAGATACCAGTAGAGGTTCCAGAAAACGAGGTCGCAGTAAGGCGTCGGCATAGTGGCGTTGATTACAAGGCTGCTGTTTTTGAACAGCGCCTTTATCGCATCGAGCCGGGCGAGGTCTTCCGCTTTCTTGTCATAACCCACAACCTTGTCGTAGTCGCGCACGGCGAAATCGAAATTGTGGGCATACACCTGCTGGGGTGTCATGCTGTCGGAGAGGATGAAGGGCTGCTTGGGGTTGTAGCTTGCCTCAACGATGCTGCCGTTTGTCCATGTGACGGCATAGCCTTCCTTTGCATAGTGGTATTCTCCTGCGGGTGTTGCGCCGATTGCTCTTGCGATGTTGTCTGCCATAAGATGGCTGTCGGCGACTATGGTGATTATCTTTTCAGTTTTCATATTTGACATGAATTTGGTGGTTTGTAATTCTTGGATGGATTCAGTGGTGAGGTAAGGCGCAGGGAGTTCCGGACCTCCTTGCGTCTTTACCGGGAGGGATACGGTTCAGAAAACCGCAGTCTGTTTCAACGTGGATTCAGTGGTGTGGGGCGGAATTACAGCTTCGGGCCTTTAGGCTTACGCTGCTGTTTCTGTTGCTCATCGTTCTTGGGTTCCGTCTGACCCTTGTCGAGCGGTTCTTTCACGCCTTTTGTCGCTTCCTGCGTCTTACCGTCGTTATTGACAGCAAGCTGTGTCTTGCTTTCGTTTGACGGTGTGATTTTGGTTGCGAGGCGGGGATCGTCAAACGATGTTTCGGGTCGCTGCTTCTCTTTGTTGAAATAGAGATACACGGTGCAGGGCTTTCCCTTGTCGTCAACCATCTGGTCGAGCTTGGCGACATTGCCTGAAACGTAGTCATTCTGCTGCTGTTCGGTAAGCGGAATCTTGTTCCACTGTTTCAGCCGCTTTATGCCGCCGTCTTTGGTAATCCATGTGGAGCGTTTTTCGGTTTTTTCGCCATCACCGGCTTTCTGCTCCTGCTTGTTCTCATTTTTCTGCGTGGTCTTCTGTGTGCGCTGCTTGGGCACAAACTCCACGCCGCGGCGTTCTGCGCTCACTTGGAGAGTGGCATGGTAGGTCTTGCCGTTCTTGCCGATAATCTCCTTGTTGGGGATAGCCATTCCGGTTTTCAGAAATTCTATCTCCTGATTGGAGAGTTTCGTTTTTCCGATGGTATCATTGATTTCAAGCGTCGAGGCAGGAAAATGATACATTTCATGGGTGTAGCGGTCGATGCTGACATAGGACGGGATAACCTCTCCGGTGGATTTGTCCACAAGGTCAACGACTTTTCCGAGGTTGCCTGTCGTGCGCAGGTTCTCCTTATCCTCGTCGGTGAACTTGTATCCGTTGTATTCCTCGTTGAGATTGGGATACTTGCGGATAAGATGGGGCACGAGGTTGACTTTGCCCTGCTCATCGGTCTGGAACGACAAGCGTGCGTCCACCTGCTGAACCTTGCCGCCCACATCGGTGGTGATGGTGACAAGCGCCGATTTGCGGTTGAACAGCATTTCGCGCAGGTCGCCCGACTTTTCAAGCTGTTCTTTGTCAACGCCCCAGCGTTCTTTCAGCTCCGCCCAGTCAATCTTGCTTTCGTCAACGGGCTTGTTCTTCTGGGTTTCGCTGATTTCATCGGAAGGCTTTACCTCGCGGTCTTCAAGCATCGACTTGTGCGTTTCGGGGTCTTTGAGCATTTCGCCCATTACCGGCGCCTCTTTTTCGTAGTTGTCGGCGTCAACTTTGAAAAAACTGAACATCGTAGGATTCTTGCACTGACGCAGGAAATTCGACATGAAGGCTTCCAGCGGATTCTGCCGGATGTTGAATTTCACGAGGTCGGAGAGCTTGGCCGATTTTACATCGGACATCTTGGGTGTGCCGTCATCGTTCATGCCGGTCACTGCACCGATTTTCCCGCTTTCGTTGTCACGGGCAATCAGCACCTGATCTTTTTCTTGGGTCTGGTCTTGTTCCATAGAAATAAAGAATTTTGTTGTTTGACTTTGCACCGACAGGCGGTGCGGTTATTTTGGTGTATGTGTGTTGTGTGAATTTTTGCGGGTTACAGATCAGCAAAGAAAGCCCTTACATCTGCGGGCAGATAATAGATTTTTCCGCGCTCTCCCTTACGGGTGAATGGAATCAGTTCCATTTTGCGGTAATTATACATAGTCTTGCGGTCGATGCCGTACTTTTCGCAAACCTGCTTTTCAGTCCACATCTTCTCATCGTCAATGATTCCGAAGCCTTTCAGTGCATCAAGGTATGACCGTTCCATTTGGCGAAGGCGCTCCATAAAGGTGTTTTCAAGGCTCTTTATCATCGCCGACACCTGTTTCAGTTCGTAGGCATTCATAAGCGCGGACGGTTTTGATATGACAACTTTATTTTTTCAAATACCGCCGGATCCCATGTGAGATTGAATTGCCCGATAGCGGTCAAAATCGGCAATAGGAAATAATGTGTTTCCTTACCATGTTTGACCCATTTGAATTTGTATCGGTCGCGCACTCGTTGGAGTTGTCTGGGCGACATAAGCAACAGCGAGGCCGCCAGCGTCTTGGAGATAGGAGGAATCTCCATAAGTTCCTCTTTTTCTTCTTTACGACGCTTTTCGTTTTTCTTCTCGGTTTTCAGCAATTCGAGTACAGATAGCGTCAACTCTTGGAGCGATTCTATCTTACGGCTCAAATATTCCAGTGTAATTGTTTCCATAATTCGTTCTTTGGATTTAGTGTTACGCTGGCAAAGTTCGGCAATAGCCAAAAGGTGCATTCGGGACGTTCCATGGAACATTCCACGTTTTTAACTCATGTTAACCTTTCCGTAAAGACACAAAGTGCCGGCTATTGATATGTAGCCAGCACTTTGTCAGTGGATTAGCTATACATCAACTAAATTGCGAGATTGCCGAGATTTTTTGAGAGTGTTTCCATGTCACGACTGATTTTGTCGTTTGTGATTCTGGCGTAGATTTGCGTCGTCTGAATGTTGGTATGACCCAGCATCTTCGACACTGATTCGATAGGCACACCCTTACCGAGTGTCATGGTCGTTGCGAATGTATGACGCGCGAGGTGAAAGGTTATCTTCTTTTCGATTTCGCAAATGTCGCCGATTTCTTTAAGATATGCGTTCATCTTCTGATTGCTCAGGACTGGCAGGATTTCACCGTCTTGGAATTGTCCTTCGTACTTTTTGAGGATTTTCTCCGCCATAGGCAGGAGGGGTACGTTCACGTTGGTCTTGGTTTTCTGACGGTGAGTTACTATCCACAGGCGACCATCGAACATCTTTTTAATGTTGTCTGCCCTTAATGCGGCAATATCGGCATAAGCCAATCCCGTATAGCAAGCGAATATGAACACATCGCGCACTTGATCGAGCCGCTTGATGGAAATTTCTTTTTTGGCGATGGCGAGAACTTCATCTTCCGAGAGATAGCCTCGGTCAACCTTCTCTTTCTTCATCTTGTGATTGAGATATGGATCGCGGAAAGCGATACCCTCACGCTGTGCTTTCAACAGCACCATGCGGAAAAGTTGGAGAAACTTGTAAACTGTGTTCTGCCCGCACTTGTATCGGGTAGCGAGGAAAACCTCAAAATCTACAAGGAATTTTTGTTTCAGTTCTCGCAGGGGGATGTCGGAGATATTGTATTTCTCTTTCATAAACTCCACCACACGACGGTAGCAGCGTTCATATTTCTGATAGGTCTTGTCGCTGCGGTTAATCCCTATCATCTTCTTGGTGTCCTCAAGAAACTCCTTATATAAAGGAATAAGGGATTCAGCTTTGGCGGTAATGCCCATATAGGCATTCTTCACCATTTCTGCGGTCACATAACCATGACGCTGTTCAAGGTCATAGTAGTGGCGTTTAAGGAGAACCTGAATATCCGACAGTTTGCCATTAAGCTCCTTTATTTTGGCGGTCTTGCCTATGGCTCTGCCGCTTTTGGAATCCCAGATTTCGGGATTGACAGCAAGTTTGGTAGAGAACATTTCCCTTTCTCCGTTGATAGAAAGGCGCACCATTATACCCCCTTCCCCTTGCTTGTTCAGTTGTCCTCTCCTGATGTAGAAGAGAATGTTGAAGGTGTTCTGTTTCATCTTAAATCATTTTTTATTTCAAATGCTGGATTTAGTGTTCAGCATTGAAACGATTAGTGAATAATTTGAGTTGAGACAGATTCAAGCCAATGGAGGACACGTTGCGGACAAAATGTTTTCGCGTCAGACACCGGACATCGGATTTCCGATGTTTGAACAAGTTGCGTTGTTGTATATTGCATATTATCAGTGTTTTACAACGCTACTTGCTACAAATTAGCTACACATTTGTCCGATTTGATGATTTTGAGCTTAAATTTGGCTGATTTATGACCGTTACAGTCCGATGTGTGTCTTTGTAAGTTGTATTATATCAGATTGTTACAGTCGAATTTGCTACACACTTGCTACATTTTCGGCATCTTCAAAAGTGTGTAGCCAATTTGTAGCAAATAAATGTCCGGAATGCCGTTTTCGTGGGCTTTCGTGCGTCCGGCGTTATTGGCGTCAGGGCACAAAAAAACCACGGAACTTGTTGATAGTCCGTGGTTTGTCTTGATTAAGCCGACTTTTGTCCGCTTAGGTTGCGGAAAGACAGGGATTCGAACCCTGGGTACCCGTAAGGGTACAACGGTTTTCGAGACCGTCCCGATCGACCACTCCGGCATCTTTCCTCGGGTTTGCGGGGCAAAATTAGTAATAGTTTCCGACGTGGTCAAATAATTTGATGAAAATATTTTGATACTATTGTTTTATCGTTAGTTTCGTTAGTTTTCGGAGGCTATGGCTGATAGAAGATCTGATAATGCCGAGGTGGTTTTCTTCTATGCAATGTTTGCGTTATGATGACGTTGTTGGCAGGCTCCATTGTAAGGAGCGGATAAGGCTGTGATGTTTCTGGCAACATATCAGTATTGTGCGTCATCGCAGTATTTTAAGTACGTGTTTATGTCTTTGTCGCCGCGTCCTGAGAGGTTGATTACGACTACTTCGTCAGGGGCGAATTTACGGCGGTCGAGCACGCCGAGGGCATGGGCCGATTCAAGTGCGGGTATTATGCCTTCTACGCGGGTAAGCCTCATTGCCGCATCAAGAGCCTCCCGGTCGGTGACTGCTATCGTCTCTGTGCGTCCTGTTGATGCAAGGTGGGCATGCAGGGGCCCTATGCCGGGATAGTCGAGACCTGCCGATATCGAATATGGTTCGGCTATCTGTCCGTCGGCAGTATGCATGACCATAGTGCGTGAGCCGTGTATTATGCCTTCGCTGCCAGTATGTATTGTAGCGGCGGTCATGCCGGAGTCGATTCCGAGACCGGCGGCTTCGGCCGCTATGAGTTTTACTTCCGGGTTGTCAATGAAGTGATAAAAGGCTCCGGCAGCATTACTTCCGCCACCTATACATGCTATAACATAGTCGGGATTTTCGCGACCGATGTGTTCGTACAGTTGTTTTTTTATCTCTTCACTTATTACGGATTGGAAGCGTGCCACCATCTCAGGATATGGATGAGGCCCTACGGTACTCCCGATGACATAAAAGCTATCGGGATGGCGGCACCAATGGTTTATGGCTTCATTTGTGGCATCTTTCAGTGTGCCGTTGCCGGATGTAACCTGTCTTACCTCTGCACCGAGCATCTTCATGCGTTCTACATTAGGTTGCTGGCGCGCTATGTCCGTGGCTCCCATGTAGACTATGCAGTTCATGTCCATCAGGGAGCATATGGTGGCGGTGGCCACTCCGTGCTGTCCGGCTCCGGTCTCGGCGATAATACTGCTTTTGCCCATACGCTTTGCCAGCAATACCGAGCCTATGGCGTTGTTGATCTTGTGTGCTCCCGTATGGTTCAGGTCCTCACGTTTCAGATATATGTTTGTGCGGTAGTATTCGCTCAGTTTACGGGCCTTGTAGAGTGGTGACGGCCGTCCTACGTAGTCGTGAAGCAACAGGTTGAACTGCCCGATAAATCGGGGGTCGTCAATAGCAGAGTAATATGCTTCCTTAAGCAGTTCTACATTGCGATGAAGTATTTCGGGAATATAGGCTCCGCCGAAACGTCCGTAATAGCCCCGGTCGTCGACCGGAAGGTCATGATGATATATATGTTGCATGATGAAATTAAAAAAAGTTGATATGAAAAAGCAGCCACCGAATTATTATTCGATGGCTGCATAAATGCGTATTGTTTAGTCTGGAATGCTCCTTATTCTACCCACGGTTGATGCATGTCAAGGTCGCCATCGATAATTATTACCGATGCGCCACCAATATGCATTGTATGTCATGTGAGCTAACATTATTGTATGATGGATGATGTGGCAAATTTACAAAATATATAATGAAATGCAAATATTATGACGCTAAAAATTTGCTAAAAATTAAAATTTGACATTAATCCGGCGGATATACATATATAATATAAGCATATATGACGTCGGATGTAAGTCGGGTGCTATTTTCTTTAGGAATTTTTTTGGATGATTAGCAATCGGAGTCGTGAACATTACGATGCGGTACGATGTTAAAAGAGTATAATTTAAAAATCGGAGATATTATCATGGATAAAAAAAGCATCAAGGGGACTGAGACGGAGAAAAATCTTCTAAAGTCTTTCGCAGGTGAGTCACAGGCTCGCGGACGTTATACGATTTTTGCCGAAGTCGCTAAGAATGAGGGCTATGAGCAGATAGCTGCCATATTTCTTGAAACGGCAGAACAGGAATATGCTCATGCCAAGAGTTTTTTCAGCTTCCTTGACGAAGGAATGCTTGAGATAACCGCATCATATCCGGCCGGTCCGGTGGGCAATACGGCGCGTAATCTACGTGAAGCGGCGGCCGGAGAGCACGAGGAATGGGCTGATATGTATCTCGGGTTTGCCAATGTGGCGCAGGAAGAGGGATTTGCCCGTATTGCCTCTCACTTCAGGCTCGTGGCTTCTGTTGAGCAGCAGCATGAAGCACGTTATCTTAAACTTCTCGAACGAGTGGAAAGCGAAAGCGTATTTGCGGATGAGGAGGAAGAAGAGTGGCAGTGCCGTTATTGTGGATATGTGCATAGGGGCAAGTCAGCTCCCGGCAAATGTCCTGTATGCGGTAAAGAGCAAGGATACTTTGAACGAAAGAAAACTAATTATTGATAGTTAATCTGTTTTGTTGGAATATTATAATGGTGGCCGGGCCGTCGAATGAGACTCCCCGGCCATAACTGCATATATGCCGTACCGACATGTTTATGCCTGTCGGAAAAACGCAGGTTTATTTATGTTTTAGTGTCATTATCTTTAACGGACACGCAGTAACGCATCGGCCACACTTGATACAGTCGGCGTGAAGATATCCGGATTCATTTCCGCGACAGTCATAAGGTGTAAGCTGCATAGGACATACCCTTGCGCAACTCTTGCATTTCATACGGCAAGTATGATCTACATGAATGTTTGTAAAGTTATGAGGCAGGGGAGCGTTTTTGGGCGATATCCATGATGACAATGTGCCCATAGGGCAGAATGAACACCATGTGCGCGGTGCATAAATGAATGAAAGTATGACGCCGATCACAGTTGTTACTAATATTATGTTCCAGAATACACGGCCTATGGCGTTCAAGTCGCTTCCTGCAAAATACATCTGCACCCCGAATACAGTGAAGATGAACAGTACCATAAACAGCCGGAAGCCGAATGTTCTTACGAATCCGGGTATAGGCCGATGAGGAGAGTATTTAGACAGCAATCGGTCATAGAGGTTGCCGCGCGGACAGGCGTTTCCACACCACCAACGTCCTCGCTTTACGGCAAAAGCAACAGGCGCAATCATACAGATCAATGCTATAATGCCGATAGCGGGATAGAAATATCCTATAGCAAGATAAGCAATGAGTATCCAATATAAGTAAGGCCCTTTTGCGGGCATGTGTCTGTGAAAACGTTTAAGAGTCATATATGTGATATTTTATTTATGGCAAAATTATATATTGTATGATTTATGAACAACAGATTTTAGCTATATTTGCATAGAAATAATCTATTGTAGGCCGATGACTCTCCAGCAACTCAGATATATAGTGTCAATTGACCGTTACCGCAACTTTGCAAAAGCGGCCGAGGCTCTTGACATTACGCAGCCGACACTAAGTTCGTTGCTTCAAAAACTTGAACAGGAGCTTGATGTGCGTATATTTGAGCGGACCAACAAACATGTAGTCCCGACCGTTATAGGGGAGAAGATAATACGGCAAGCGGTAAATGTCATAAGTGAGTCAGACCGAATAACGGAGCTGGTGAATGAAGAAAAGAGTAAGGTGGCCGGTAAGCTTGATATAGCTATAGGGCCGACAATAGCTCCTTACTTACTGCCGCGATTCATTAAAATATACACCGGTCTATATCCGCAGGTGGAATTAAGCATGTCGGAAATGAAGTATGATGCAATGCTGGACAGTCTATTACAGGGTAGAATCGATGTCGGCATTTCCATAAGCGGGCATTTCCGTGAGGGCATCATGGAGATACCGTTGTATATGGAGCCGTTTTGGGTATATATAGCTGAAAGCTGCTGGCGTAAGTTGCCTGTATTCAGGCCGGAACATCTTGAGCATGAACAGATGTGGATAATGAAGGAGTCGCAGTGCCTGCGTGAAAGCGCGTTCAGTTTTTGTAAGACCCGTAATTTAGGTAAGCGCATATATGAGGCCGGCAGTATAGACACATTAGTGCGTATAGTGGATGAAAACGGCGGTTTTACGATTATACCGGAAATGCACATACCTATGCTCAGTGAAAAACAGCGTGACAACGTGCGCCGTATCGACGGTGACTATCTGTCGCAACGCAGAGTATCGCTTTATCTGCGTCATGATTTTATCAGAGAGAAAATACTCAACAGTATAATACAGTCGTTGGCTGTATTCATACCCGGCGATATGCTTGATGCCGGATTGCGCAATAAGGCTTTGCGGCTGTAGAATAATCTTCCCCCTCTACTATAAATATTAAGCGAAAGTGGACCGCTTGTCGGTCGTGTCCAACGGGTTGGTATGCAATGTGATGACTCGGCAAGTGTTACGTATGCAGACGGGTTTGTAACTGTTTGAATCGAGGATGTGTCGGTGGCAGAGGTGTGTGTTACGTGCCTTTTGCTGATTAAGGTCAAGGTATGGATACTTTTGTGAAGTATTCTTAACCAAGAATCCTAATAGATGGAAATAGTAGCAAATTCAGTAATACGTCGGGTGCTTTGGGTCGTTGTGTTTGCGATGACTCTACCGGCGTCAGCATGGGACGGTATGTCTATGCCGGAGCTGTGTGTTGACGGACGCTATCTTGTAGATGCGGACGGCAACAAGGTGAATTTGCACGGTTTTGCCCAGACTTACAGCCCGTGGTTCAATGAGCGGGGTACCAAGTGGAGCAATTATGATGTAAATGCATGTCTGCGTTACAATATGCAGAAAATAGACGAGATACTGGCTGCCGGATGGAAAATGAATTTTCTTAGGCTGCATATGGACCCGTACTGGTCAAACAGGCCCGGGGCTTCGGTATCGGGCGAAAACGATATTTCGGCCTTTGACTTTGACCGTTTCTGCAAATATCTTGATGCGGTTTTTGTGCCGATGGCGGAGTATGCCATATCTAAAGGGCTTTATGTAGTGATGCGTCCGCCGGGAGTTTGTCCGCAGACTATAGCCGTCGGTGACAGCTATCATAAATATCTGAAAAAGGTATGGAGTCATGTCGCCGGCCATGAAAGGCTGAAAAACAATCATCATGTGATGTTTGAGCTGGCCAATGAACCGATAAATATAAAAGGTACTGATGGTACGGTCGGAAGTTCTACGCAGCCACAGTTTGACAGCCTGAAGACGTTTTTTCAGGAAATCGTTGATGCCATGAGGGCAAAGGGCTGCAATAATATATTGTGGATTCCCGGGCTGGCTTATCAGTCCAACTACAACGGTTATGCCGTAAACCCGATTGAGGGCGACAACATCGGTTATGCGGCGCATGCTTATCCCGGATGGTTCGGCAGTGACGCCGAGGAGCCGAGTCAGGAACTCGGAGGAGTGATGGGTGGCGGTTACGAAGGTTTTCGTGACGGCTGGCAGAAGCAGATATCCCCGGTAGCGGATTTTGCGCCGTTAATGATTACGGAAATGGACTGGGCTCCGGCGAAATACGACTCTTCATGGGGCAAAAGCATAACAGGAGAGGCTTACGGTACCGGTTTCGGCGCCAACTTCAAATGTATAGCCGACCGTTCGGGCAATGTCAGCTGGCTACTGTTTACCGGCGCGGAGCTGCTCGCTAAATTCAAGGATATACCCGGTACTCCCGGCGCCTATACGTTTCTCAACGATCCCGAGGCTTGTCCTTGGCCGGTCTATCATTGGTATCAGGACTATGCCGCCGGGGCCGGGCAGGAAGGGGTAGTGGATCACATAGAGTGTCGCGACGGCAACGAGCTGACGATACTTACAGGCGGCCGTTTCCCCGTGACAATCAATGCCGTTTATACTGACGGAAGCACACGTGACATAACCATGTCGGCCGGTTACAGGTCATCATCGCACGATGCTGTCGATGTCAGCAATCCCGGAACTCTGTATGCACGTAGCGACGGCAATGCGCTTGTGACGGTCACCTATACCGATACCCACTCGATAAGCCATACAACCGAACTTCTTGTGACAGCATCGACATTTCCTCTGACAAAGGGGTTGTTTGACCCATCAATATGGGAAAAAGGCACTTTCGACGAGGCGTCAGGCGAGGTTACTACCGGCAAGTACGGTTTTGCCGGATGGAAGTATAACGGCGGCGCCGATATGTCGGCATATAAATATTGTGTGGTAAAACTCGGCGGTACATACGGCGCCGGCCTGTCATTCCGCATTTTCGATGTCGACAATTACTGGAGCGATCCGTTCATAACCGACGCCACCGGCAAGCGAACGGTAGTAGTGAAGTTGCGCGAGATGTATTCTGACAGAGACAGGCGCAAGCTTGATCCGTCGCATATATACATAGCCGGATTCTGGAGTACGGGCGGCACACCTTTCCGTATCGAGAAAGTGTATCTGACCAACAATGACGATTATTCCGAGATGACGGCCATTGAGTTACCTGAAGCCGACGGTGACGAGCCGGTGGACGTGTATACACTCGGAGGTGTCAGAGTACGCTCGGGAGTGAAGCGTAGCAGTGCGGTAAAAGGGCTTCCGCCCGGTTTATACGTAGTGGGCCGTGAAAAAGTGATAATACGATAATGTTTTTGGCAATAAATACAATTATATAATGAGAAGACTTTTGATAAGTATCATGGTGATGGTAATGGCTGTGAGTCCGGCAATGGTAACTGCTGAGAATCTTGATGACAGCCGTATGGTCAATCCCATGCTGTGGGCCGATGTGCCCGACCCCGATGTTATAAGAGTGGGTGAGTACTTTTATATGGTGACCACAACCATGCATCTTATGCCGGGATGTCCTGTGATGCGCTCGCGCGACCTCGTCAACTGGGAGGTGATCAGTTATGTGTTCGATACACTCGATGACTCTCCGTATTATCGTCTGGAAGGCGGCACCGTATATGGCAAGGGCCAGTGGGCAACGTCGCTGCGTTACCACGACGGTATGTTTTATGTGCTGTTCTCGCCTAATGATCATCCTTATCGTTCTTATATATATAAGACAGCCGATCCTGCCGGAGAGTGGACGCAGGTGTCACGCACCGACCACTTCCACGACTCGTCGCTCTTGTTTGATGATGACGGACGCGTGTATGTCTATTCCGGATCAGGAGCCATAACGCTCACCGAACTGCAACCTGATCTCAGCGGAGTAAAACCCGACGGTGTAAAGAAGTGTGTGATTGATAGTGACGCCTTTGAGCCCGGGTTGCATGAGGGGAGCCGTGCCATCAAGTACAACGGCAAGTATTATCTGCTCATCATAGCATGGCCGCAGGGCGGCCCGCGTCGTCAGCTGTGCTATCGTGCAGACAGTGTGACAGGACCTTATGAGCAGATGGTGATACTTCAGGATGCATTTGCCGGATTTCCTTACGTGGGGCAGGGGTGCATAGTCGATGACGCCGCCGGCAACTGGTGGGGAGTAATATTTCAAGACCGCGGCGGAGTGGGGCGTGTGCTCACGCTTGTGCCTTGTCGCTGGACCGACGGGTGGCCCATACTCGGTGACGAAAACGGACGTGTGCCCCTTGTGGTGGATAAGCCCGTGACGGGTGAGTATTCGTCGGGCATCGTTACCTCCGACGATTTTACTTCGTCGAGGCTGAACAAAAACTGGCAGTGGAACCATTGTCCTGTCAACGAGGCTTGGTCGCTTGACGAGGCGCCCGGCCGATTGCGCCTGAAGACCTCGCGCGTCGTGTCGAACATATATGAAGCTCCCAACACGGTGAGCCAGCGTATGGAGGGGCCCGAGTGTGAGGGTGTGGTCAAAGTCGATATATCGCACATGCGCACCGGCGACGTAGCCGGCTTCGGAGCCTTCAACGGACACTCCGGACTGCTGTCTGTGACAAAGAAGGCCGACGGTCATTACCTGACTGTGACTTCGACAACCGTCAATTTCAAAAACGACAGCAAGATAATAGACAGCGTTGACGAGGAAGTCATGCGCAGCATCAAGCTCCCTGCCGACGTGAACAGCATATATCTGCGTATCAATGCAGACTTCCGCGTGGGCCGCGACATAGCGCGGTTTGCCTATAGCACCGACGGCATTGACTGGACCGATACCGGCGATGAGTTCAAGATGCGTTTTGACTACCGTCGTCTTTTTATGGGCACACGCTTCGCTATATATAACTACGCCACCGAAGCTCCCGGCGGATATATTGATGTCGACCGGTTCGATTATCGCAGGGTGCCCAATACAGTTTCGGACATGGCCGGAGAGTTAACAAACATGAATCATACAGGTATTTTTAGGTAATCAAGGGTTAATGTTGTTTTAGGAATCTATGAATAGACGCACTGTTTCGATCTATTATGAAAGGGCGGAAGTCCTGCTTTCGCCCTATTTGTAATGGCTTATTGGTTAAATATTTGCGAAAGCAGTGTTACGTGTTCAGAGATTTTTGTTACAGCATCTCGCCGTCGGGTTACTACATAAAAGAGGCGTGTTACGTATTAATTAAACCGTCTCGCCTGTTTAACATATCTTTGAAACCGGATTTGGATTTTAAGTCGTATTAACAAACTTAATAATGGAAATCAAATTAAAGTCAATCGTTATCGGCCGGCACTTCACCGTGTGCCGATTCTGCTGTGCCGCCGCCACCATGACGTGCGGACCGGGCGATGGCTTTATTTGTCGTCAGCCAATTAATTAACCTAAATATCAACCTTAAACAAACTGCTTATAGAAAGAAGAATCAATTAAACTAACCTTAACCGGAGCCATACATGAGAGCATGGTTCCCATCTTAAAAAACCAATTAAAAAATTATTCGCTTTAAACAAACTACAATGGAAAATGTAAAGAAAGTTTTTCGATGCATTTCGTTACTCCTGCTTTTCGTAGTCCTCGGGGCTATGTCGGCATATGCCGAAACTATCAGGGGTACGGTAGTCGACGATACCGGCGAGCCGCTCATCGGGGCCACAGTGACCCTGAAAGGCGGTAACGGAGTCGCCACTGCCACTGACATAGACGGTAATTATGTGTTACAAGTAGCAAATCCTAAAACAGCCGTGCTGGTCTTCTCTTATATCGGCATGCTTCCCAAGGAGGTCAAGGTAGAGGGCCGTTCCAAAGTGGACGTGACTCTTGTCACCAATACCCAGCAGCTTGAGGAGGTAGTCGTGGTCGGTTACGGTCAGCAGAAAAAAGCCTCGGTCGTGGGTGCCATCACCCAAGCAACAGGTGAGGCTCTCGAACGAGCAGCCGGTGTGCATGACATCAGTGCCGCCCTTACCGGTAATCTTCCCGGTGTCGTTACGGTGCAGTCTTCAGGTATGCCCGGTGACGAAAGCGCCAAGATCACTATCCGCGGTGCCAGCTCTTGGAACAACAGCGACCCGCTCGTCCTTGTCGACGGTATCGAGCGCGACATGAGCAGTGTCGACGTAAGTTCTGTAAAATCGATTTCCGTACTTAAGGACGCATCCGCTACTGCCGTATACGGTGTGAAGGGTGCCAACGGTGTCGTTCTTATCACAACCAAGCGAGGCGAAGAAGGCCGCGCCAAGATTGATGTAGGCTTTACCGCCACGTTGAAGGGCGTGTCAAAACTTCCCAACAAGGCTGACTCATACGATGCGCTTGCCGCGCTTAACAAGGCGGTGGTTCATGAACTTGCCGTGCTTCCGACTTCTTGGACGCATATGACTCCCCATGCCGTGCTTTACAAATATCGCAATCCGGCCAATCTTGAAGAGTTTGAGCGTTATCCCAACGTAGACTGGCAGGACGAGCTGTTCAAAAAACACGCCATGGCCTATAACGGTAACGTGTCTATCAGCGGCGGTACAAAGTTTGTACGCTATTTTGCCGTGATTGACTTCGTGCACGAAGGCGACTTGTTCCGTAAGATAGATTCAGGACGCGGATATACGGCCAATTTCGATTACAACCGTATCAACGCCCGTTCTAACCTTGATTTTACAATCACTCCCACCACGGTATTCAAAGTGAATATTGCCGGATCAAGCGGACAGCGCAATTCAAGTACTCCCGATAGCGGCGGTACCTCTTTCGACCAGAGCAACTGGCAGAACCAGCAGATATGGGCCGGTGTATATAATGTGGCTCCCGATGCTTTCCGTCCGGTTTATTCCGACGGCACCTACGGTTATGACCCCTTGCATATGAATATTTCCAACTCAGTAGAGAAGCTTGCTACCGGTGGTGCGTTCAAGAGCACCACTACCCGTGTAAACACTGACTTCGTGCTTGAGCAGGATCTCGCATTCATCACAAAGGGCCTTAACTTCCGCGGTATGATTTCGTGGGACAACCGTTTCGTAGAATCGCAGCGCGGTGTAAATGACCTCTTTAACGGTCCTCTCCATAAATGGATCGATCCCAAGACCGGTATAGCGCAGATCAAGGAGCCGAAAGATAATGTCACCGGCTTTGAGTATTCTCCCGGTAACTGGTCGCTTCTTAACGGTCAGGTACAGGACCACATGACTATACGTAACCTCAACTATCAGCTGCAATTGAACTGGAACCGTGAGTTCGGACGTCATAATGTCGGTCTTACCGGTGTATGGACCCGTCAGGAAACTGCTGTCGGTAACATGATACCCATCCATCGTGAGGACTGGGTGTTCCGTGCCACATACAATTTCGCCGACCGCTACTTCGTCGAGTACAACGGTGCTTACAACGGTTCCGAAAAGTTCGGCAAGGGCTATCGTTTCGGTTTCTTCAACTCGGGCGCTATCGGATGGCGTCCCTCGCAGGAAAAATTCTGGTCCAATCTCGGACTTAACAACTGGTGGGAAGAGCTGAAGATACGTGCTTCTTACGGTGAAATCGGTGATGACTCCGGCGACCGCTTCCTTTACATGGACCAGTGGGCTTACGGAGGCAACACCAATATGTCTGTATCAGGTTTCTCTGATCCTCAGGGCAGTACTTATCCCAACGGTTCTATCTACCAATACTATCGTCTTACCGTGCTCGGTAACCCCGATGCACATTGGGAGAAGGTGAAGAAGATGAATCTCGGTATCGACTTCTCGTTCCTGAACAATACGATCGCCGGTACTGTCGAGATATTCAAGGATAAGCGTAACGACATTCTTATCAGAGGTGGCGACCGTTCTATCCCGACTTATTTCGGACAGACACCTCCTACCGCCAACCTCGGAAAGGCTGAAGCCAAAGGTTATGAGTTTGAACTTCGCTTCAACAAGAACATAACCCGCGATATCCGCATATGGGCCAATGCCAGCATGACACATGCCGCCAATAAGATTATCTTCCGCGAAGACCCCGAACTTAAACCTGCTTATCAGAAACAGGCCGGTTATGGTATCGGACAGACCCATGCATATATCAACGGCGGTTTCTTGAACTCGTTTGACGAACTCATCGGTGCTCCTTCACATGACGTAAACAACGAAACCCGTCTTCCCGGCGACTATTATATCGTCGACTTCAACGGTGACGGTATTGTGGATGTGCAGGATAACGCACCTTACGGTTATACCGGTACTCCCGAGAATACATACAATGCTACGATCGGATTTGACTATAAGGGCTTCAGCTGCTTCGTACAGTTCTATGGCGTTACGGGCGTGACCCGCGATGTAGGTCTTGTCAGCTTCTCAGGCAATTCTCATAACGTTTATAACCTTGGTGACTGGTGGAACGGCACTGACCTTTCCGGCGATGTCATCATACCCCGTTACTACTCGCAGGTCAGCAGCTACAGCAATGGCACCCAGTATCTTTACGACGGTTCTTACGTACGTCTGAAAAATGCCGAAATCGCATATACTTGGACCGGCGGCTGGGTTAAGAAACTTGGTATCGACTTCCTGAAGGTTTACCTCAACGGTAACAACCTCTGGCTCTGGACCCGAATGCCTGACGACCGTGAGTCCAACTTCGCAGGCGGAGCCGGCTCGGGAGCTTATCCTACCATGCGCCGTTTCAACCTCGGTATTAAGTTTAATCTTTAAGATTCAAGATGACAATTATGAACAGAATATTTAAATCGTTTGCGGTAATCGCTTTGGGATTAGCCGGGGCAGCTACGTTTACTTCTTGCGAGGATTATCTCGACAAGGAGCCCAGTTCCGACATTTCCGACGAAACTCCGTTTAAGGATTTCACAAATATGCAGGGATACATAGAGGAAATCTATAACTGTATACCCGACAAAGTAAAGTGCTACTGGACCACCTCATGGAATCTTGGCGATGACGAGATATCCACACCGCAGGCCGAGGCCGAACGCACAATGCAGACACAGGTCGACATAGGCAACTTCTACGCTTGGCAGAACAATGCCCAGTTCTGGTTTGCGGCAGATAGAAAAAATCCTACTTCGCTTAACCTCCATGACCGTCGTTTTTACGGCAACGCATGGTATTGTATAGCCAAGACCAATCTCGCTATCGACAAGATTGACGAGTATTTTGTAGGAACAAAGGAAGAAAAGGACATATTGCTCGGTCAGCTTTATTTCTTCCGCGGATGGTGGCATTTCGAGATGATGCAGTTCCTTGGCGGTCTTCCGTATGTAAACAAAACGCTCTCTTCCGGAGAGTCGCCCCGTCTGCCTCGTCTGAGCTATCTTGAGTGTGCCGATTCTGTCGCTCTCGACCTGAAGCGTGCCGCCGAATTGCTCCCCATGAACTGGGACGAGACGACCCCGGGTAAGAAAACTTTCGGTAAAAACGAGCTGCGTCTTACCAAGATCACCGCTCTCGCTTATCTCGGCAAGAACTATCTGTGGGCTGCGAGTCCTCTTATGCAGCATGGCGCGCAGACAGGTGGTGCACATACCTATGACTACGATCAGGAATTGGCCAGACTCGCCGCCGATGCTTTCGGAGAGGTCATTGATTTTGTAGAAAAAGGTAAAACCCAGTATGAGCTTGCCAAGTTTGATTATACTAACGTGTATGACCATCAGAAGAGCTCGGGTGTGGAATACAGCTATAGCGAACTGTTCTATACATCGCGTCGCAACTGGTTGCAGCCCGGCGGTAAAGAAGCCATACTCCGTGGTCCTACAGTGGCGTGGAACTTCACCCGCTGGAACTATAGCCGCACATTCGGTCCTTACGAAATATGCGAGCGTGACCCGCACTTCCATCTTCCCACTGCCAACTACGTAGCCAACTACGGTATGGCCAACGGATTGCCTCTTGACGATCCTGATTCGGGATTTGACAAAAAGCATCCGTTCAAGAACCGTGACCCCCGCTTCTACCATGATATAATATTTGACGGTGTCAAGTATATCAATGGCGAGGCAAAAGGTAATGATGCCAAATTCAAGTATGCCGGTCTTGCCACCGGCGGAAGCGGACGTGACATAGCCAACGGTTCGCGTACAGGTTACTGGATGCAGAAGCTTGTTCCTCATACCGCCAACAAGATCGACGGTGAAGATGAATATGACAAGAACCCCAATGCTTATGTACCTTACATGCGTCTCGCCGATGTATATCTGATGTATGCCGAGGCATGTGCTGTGCTCAACGGTCCTTCCGGAAAGTCGTCCAAGTGCGACCTTACCTCCATTGATGCCATCAACCGTCTGCGTGACCGTGTAGGCTGCGGCCATGTGTCGACCAAGTTCTCCGGCAACAGCTATATGGATGAGGTACGTCGCGAGCGCGCAGTAGAACTAGCATTCGAGGGCTTCCGTTTCCATGACCTTCAGCGCTGGCTGCTTCTTACCGAGCCCAAGTACACCCGCAAGACTTCGCAGGAGTTTTTACGTGTGTCGGGTGCCGACGAAAGCTTCTTTGCCGAAAACGACCCTGCCGAGGCTGAAGTTGCCGAGTTCCGTGAAGAGGTTGTTCTGACCCGTAACTTTGACTCCAAGCACTACTGGTTCCCGTTGCTCCGTGACGATACTTATATTTATGCCGAGTTCAATCAGAATCCGGGATGGTAATAAGTAGATTTATCTTAACCATTACACAGTAAAAATATGATATCAAAATATAACATAATTCTTCTTGCGGCACTGGGAGCGGCGGTGACATCCGTCGATGCTTCCGCAGCCGGGGAAGAGGCTGCCGATAGCCTGAATGCCGAGAGCCAGATTCAGTTGGCTTATCGCACTGTCGACAGAAACGATGTACTTGGCGGAGTCGAAGTACTCGATATAGAGTCGCTCATGAAAGAGAACTATATCAACGAGATCAACAACTCCACCATATCGGGCTATGTGTCGGGCTTCAACGGCAACTCGCTGTGGGGCATGGACGCCGACAATGACGCCGGCTTCCTCGTGCTCATCGACGGTGTGGCCCGCGACATGAACAATGTCAGCTCTACCGAGGTCAAGTCGATAACGTTCATGAAGGGCGCGCAGGCTTCGGTGCTCTATGGCAGCCGTGCCGCAAAGGGCGTGATCTACATCACTACCAAGCGCGGTCATGTAGGGCCCCTGAGCATCAACGTGCGCGCCAATACAGGCTGGCACGTGGCAAAGTCGCTTCCCGAGTATCTCGGCTCGGCCGAATACATGACCCTCTACAACGAGGCCCGCGTCAACGACGGCCTTGCTCCGGCCTACAGCGACGAACAGATTTATCACACGGCCAACAAGACCAACCCTTACCGCTATCCCGACGTGAACATGTATTCGTCGGAATTCATGAAGAAGGTCTACAACCGTTCCGACGCTACCGTGGAGATTTCAGGCGGTAACGAGCGTGCGCGCTTCTACACCAACATCAACTATTACCGTCTTGGCAGCTTCCTGAAATATGGCGAGGCCAAAAACAGCTACACCGACCGTTTCAGTGTGCGCGGTAACGTCGATGTGAACATCACCGACTGGGTGAAAGCCTACGTCAACGCCAACGCCACGTTCTATGGCGCGCGTTCGCCCCACGGCAACTACTGGGAGGTTGCGACCACATTCCGCCCCAACCGCATCGCTCCGCTTATTCCCGTAAGCATGATTAATCCCGATGCCGTTGACGCGCTCGGCTTGGTCAACAACTCCAACAACCTTCAGGACGGTTACTTCCTCGCCGGCAGCAAGATTGATCCCACCAACATCTTTGCCGATTATCTTGCCAAAGGCTATTCCAAGTTCACAAGCCGTCAGTTCCAGTTTGACGCCGGTGTGAATCTCGACCTTTCAATGCTCACCAAAGGCTTGACTTTCGCCACCCGCTTCTCGGTTGACTATGCTACGTCCTACAACACAAGCTATACCGACACCTACGCTACCTTCATCCCCGTGTGGAGCAACTTCAACGGCAAGGAGGAGATAACCTCAATCGAAATCGAGGGTAAGGACGAGCACACCGGCGTGCAGAATGTGTCAGGCTCCGCAAGCCGCCAGACTCTCTCTTGGTCGGGTCAGTTTGACTACAACCGCACCTTTGCCGATGTTCACAACTTCCACGCCCTTGCACTGGCTGCCGGCTGGCAGCGCACCATCGCCGGTGAGTATCACCGCATAAGCAGCGCCAATATCGGTTTTGAAGTAGACTACAACTACGACCGCCGTTACTATGCCGACCTCTCTCTCGTGGGTCTGCACTCGGCCAAGCTCGCCCCCGGTCACCGTCAGGGCTGGTCGCCCTCCGCGACACTCGGCTGGCGCATCTCGCAGGAAGAGTTCCTCAAAGACAATCCTGTCGTGGACAACCTCATGCTGTCGGTTTCGGTAGCCGACGTGAAGTCTGACATGGACATCCCCGGTTTCTACCTCTATGCCAACCAGTTCACTACCGGCGGATGGTATTCTTGGGGCGGTTCGGGCGGTCAGGCAGCGGCCTATCCCGCACGTGGCGGCAATCCCGGACTCGGCTATGTGTCGCGCAAGGAGTTTACCGCATCGGTGCGCAGCACGCTGTTCAACAATCTTCTTGACGTGAACGCGCAGTTCTTCACCTATAAGATGGACGGACTTGTCATCAACAACTCGTCCAAGTTCCCGACATTCTTCTCGACCTATTATCCCGCTTCTTCTCTCGCCACTTATCTTAACTACAACGCCAATACCCGCACCGGTTTTGACTTCGGCGTCAATCTGAAGAAGACGGTAGGGGAGGTCGACCTGAAGATGGGTGTTACCGGCACCTACTATAAGACAAAGGCATCCAAGCGCGATGAGACTTACGAGTATGCTTACCAGTATCGTCAGGGCAAGAACATCGACGGCATCTGGGGTTACCGTTGCCTCGGTTTCTTCGCTACCGACGAGGAGGCTGCCGCTGTCGACCAGTCGGCCCTCGGAAGCTCGGGCCTGAAAGCCGGCGACCTCAAGTATGCCGACATTAACGACGACGGCAAGATTGACCAGAACGACCAAGTCGAGCTCGCACGCGGCGGCTGGTATGGGGCGCCCTTCTTCATGGGTGTCAACCTGTCGGCAAGCTGGAAGGGTTTCACCCTCTTTGTGCACGGTCTCGGCAACTTCGGCGGACATGCTCTGCTCAACGACAACTCTTACTATAAGATGGTCGGCGACAACAAGTATTCGGCTATGGCACGCGACCGCTGGACTCCGGCCACTGCCGCTACAGCTACAATGCCCCGCCTGACAACCACCAACGGCGCCAACAACTATGTGGCCTCCGACTTCTGGCTCTACAGCACTGACCGTTTCGATATCGACAAGATACAGCTTACCTACGACTTCCCGTCGTCAATCATCCACGGTATCGTCAAGGGGCTGCAGGTATATGTCAGCGGCGATGACCTGTTTACCATCGGTAAAAACCGCAGAATTTTGGAAATGAACGTAGGCAGTGCTCCTCAGTCTCGTTTCTACAACATCGGTGCGAAAGTAACATTCTAAATAAGTAAAGATGAAAAATATAGCAAAATATATTGCCGTTGCCTCTCTTGTATTCTCGGCTTGGGCGTGTGACGACCTCTTTGAACCGGCCATTGAGAATATCATGGACGAGAACAAACTGGATACCGACCCCCGTTTTGTCGACCAAGTCCTCGGCAGCGCTTACATCCTGATGCCTTATCCTTCGGTGACCGGCGAAAACAATGCCGAAAACCGCAATGATGTGGCTACCGACGATGCTGTCTCCAACAATATCAACAGCGCATATCTGACAATGGCTACCGGCGGCTGGACATCAAGAACCGGCAAGTCGGTTGACAACTGGCGCGACCGCAATGCCTCCATCCAGTTTGTAAACTTGGTACTGAAGCATGTCGACAATACGGTATTTGCCAATGACGAAGCTACCAACGCCATGTTTCGCGACCGTCTTAAGGGTGAAGCTTACGGACTTCGTGCCCTCAACATGTACTTCCTTCTCCAGAACTACGCCGGCTTAGACGCTTCCGGCGAGCTTCTGGGCGTTCAGATATGGACTGAGCCTTATACGGCCGAGACTGACATGAACGTGCCGCGCAGCACGTTTGCACAGTGCATGGAGCGTCTGCTCGAAGACGTTAGAAACGCTTCCGAGCTGCTGCCCTATGAGTATTCCGATGCCGCTTCAGCCAATGATGTTCCTGAAAAGTATAAGGCGATAGGTGCTACACTTGACGGATACAACCGTGTGTTCGGTGCGTCTACGTTCCTCCGTATGTCGGGCCGTATAGCACAGGCTGTGGGCTCACAGGCCGCTCTTCTTGCTGCAAGTCCCGCTTTCAGCAACGGTTCAGGCGTGACATGGGAGACTGCCGCCAATCAGGCTGCTGCCGTACTTGATCATATAGGAGGTCCGGCCGGACTTGCTAAGAATGGTCATATCTGGTACTCTGACTCGGAGGTCGGCAATGCTCCTACCGAAACTGTAAGCCATGCTGAGGTTATATGGCGAAGCAGACATGGCGAGAATTCCGATATCGAGAAAGAGTGTTTCCCGCCGTCGCTTTACGGTAAGGGACGCATCAATCCTACACAGAATCTTGTCGATGCATTCCCTATGGCCAACGGTTATCCTATCACCGAAAGTGAAGGCAATTATGACAGCTCCAATCCTTATGCCAACCGTGACCCCCGTCTGGCTCTTTATATTGTCACCAACGGATCCCAGCTCGGTATCAACAACTCGGTCATCAACACCGGAGTCGATGCAGGCAATAACGACGGTATAAACAAGGAGTCGGGACACTCGACCCGCACAGGTTACTACATGCGTAAGCTTCTGCGTAACGACGCGAGTCCTAACCCCACCAGCACGGTCAACAAGAACCACGCTACCACCTACATCCGCTATACCGAGATATTCCTGAACTATGCCGAGGCTGCCAACGAGGTATGGGGACCCACCGGCACCGGAGGTCACTCATATTCGGCCTACGACGTGATCAAGGCTATCCGCAAGCGTGCTCTCGGTGAAGGAGTAGAGGGCGGTGACCGCTATCTTGAATCGATAAAGGGCAACAAGGAGAAGATGCGCGAGCTCATACGCAACGAGCGCAGACTTGAACTCTGTTTCGAAGGCGCCCGCTTCTGGGATCTCCGCCGTTGGAACAGCGACCTCAATACACTCAACTCGACCGCCCGTGGCGTATCGATCAATGGTAGCTCTTACAACTATATTGATGTTGAAACCCGTGACTATAAGGACTACATGATTTACGGTCCGCTTCCTTATGACGATGTGCTTAAATTCAGCAATATCGAGCAGAATAAGGGATGGTAATTTTTAACTCTCAAATGGAAAAAATAAATATGAAATACATTAAACACGGTATCGTTTTAGGCTTGGGAGCGCTCCTTGCCGTGGGAGTTTCCTCCTGTAAGAATCCCGATAAGGATTGGCCTGATTATGAGGGTGGTGTTACTGCCTATTTTGCCAATCAGTATCCTGTGAAGTGCATTACTTTGGGTGAGGACGGCGAGCAGGACAACTCTCTTGATAATGAACACAAATACATGATCTATGCCACTCAGGGAGGCGCTTATAAGTCGCGCGACCTTAGAATAGAAGTGGTTGTCGACAATTCATTGACCAACAAGCTGAAGTTCTCCGACGGTTCTCCCGTAAAGGTCATGCCTGAGACTTACTACTCTCTGGAGTCAAATGTGCTTACAAAGAAGAAAGACTTCCTCTTTGGCACGACAGTGACATTGTCTGACGCTTTTTTTGCTGACCCCGATGCCATTAAGCAGACTTATGTGATACCTTTGCGTATGGTCAATGCCATAGGCGCCGACAGAATACTCTCGGGCACTCCTATTGAAGGAGTGGAGAACCCCGACCGTTGCGACCCCTCGGCATGGGACGTCAAGCCCAAGGACTACATCCTGTATTGTGTACGCTACATCAATCCGTGGCACTCAAGCTATCTGCGTCGTGGTATCGACCTGATAACTGAAGACGGTAAAACCGAATCCAATATTCGCCATAAAGAGTATGTGGAATACGATGAAGTGGTATACCTTACCACTAAGTCGCTCAATCAGGCCGTTTTCCCCGTATCGACAGTGGTTCCTGACGGTGAGTCGGTCAAGACACTGACTTGCAACATGGTGCTTACTTTCAACGGCGATGAGTGTACCATAAGCTCCGACACACCCGGCATTACCGCTTCGGGTACCGGTAAATTTGTCAAAGATGGTGAAGAGAAAAGCTGGGATAACGAGGACCGTGACGCTTTATACCTTGATTACCAGATTAATTTCGGCATCCGTCAGTTTGCGACCAAGGACACTCTTGTAGTGCGTGCCCGCGAAGTGAAAGCCGAATTGAACTTCAATCCCACGTATAATAAATAAGAAGTGTTATGAACGATTATAAAAAACTGATATGGGCGCTCCCGCTTGTGTCTGCATTGGCCGGATGTACCGATTTTATCGATAATACCGACTATACTGTCGATAAGCCTGAGAATATAGCCCAGTACGAATATCTCAATTCTTACGGCACGCTTAAGTCGTATCTCGACGCTAACCGTCATAAGTCAGATGTCGCCATTAACCCCGGTTTCCTTTTGGGAACCGGAGTGAATGCCGATGACTATCTGAAGAAGACAGATGTATATTTGCTCACAAACTCCAATTTCGATCAGGTGACTACAGGCAATGCCATGAAGTACAGCTCGATTGTAAACGACAAAGGCGAGATGGACTTCGGCAAAGTGCGCGATTTCGTATCGGCAGCAACCGAAGCCGGTCTGGAAGTCTATGGCCACACTCTATGCTGGCATGAACAGCAGACCGTGAAGTGGCTGAACTCTCTGATCAAGGATAAGGAGCTTGAGGTGGATCCTAACGAGAAGGTGGAAAAAGAGGATTATGTTATGGATTATTCTACTGTTTCATCTTACAATTTCTGGGCTCCCGATGAAGTTAAGCCAAACATTACGATAAATGAGGGTTGCTTTGAACTTGTAAACGCAGCTGCTACTGACAATTGGAAGATCCAATATCATGTTGCCGACGGACTTCCGATTGAAAAAGGAAAATCGTACAGGCTTAAAGTGATGGCCCGTGGTACCGGTGAAGGTACGATGGAAGGTAAAGTCGGTGATTGGGGAGGCGGATCAAATGTCCGTGTTTCATTCGGTACTGAATGGGAAGAACAAGTAATCGACTTTACATCGGCTACCGACGGTGGCTTTGTATTATTGCAGTCCGGTCAATTTGTAGGTACTATTCAAATCAAGTATGTGAAAATCACACATCTTGAGACTCCTGCAATATCAATTCCCGTGCCTATGTGGGAGCCTGATTTCGCTACAGTAGAGGATAAGGATAACGCTATCATGGGCTGGGGTAATAACTCCACCCGTAAAATTGTCAATGATATTCTTGAACTCACTAACCCGTCAGCAGCTAATCCTTGGGATGCTCAGGCAGGAAAAGATTTTGACAAGCCATTAGAGGTAGGTACCAAATATTTCTTGAAAGTCAAGATCAAGGGTAGTGTGGCCGGTAGCATATCTGCCGGATTGCAGAACCCTGACGGATATAAGGGTTGCGGTGACTTCTCCGCCATACCGCTTACTACCGATTGGGAAGAGGTTGTTGTCTCGACTACATGTACCGGTGAGAATGCCTTGCGTTTCCTCTTCAGTTACGGTGCTTATGTAGGAACGATATACATTCAGGAATTAAGTTTCTACTATGAGAAATCGGCAAACTCCATACCGTTGACTCCCGAGGAGAAAGCCGAGGTTCTTACTAACGAGATGGAACGTTGGGTCAAAGGCATGATGGAAGCTACTAAGGGTAGTGTTAAAGCTTGGGATGTCGTAAACGAACCGCTCTCGGGTGGTGGTGGATGGCCTTATCCGATGCAGTCGGCGGCTACTGCTTCCGATGACACTTCCAACCGTTTCTACTGGCAGGATTATCTCGGTGACAACTATGTGCGTGTGCCCATCAAGTTTGCCCGTAAGTATTTTGCTGAAAACGGAGGAAACCCCGCTGACCTTAAGCTCTTTATCAACGACTATAATCTTGAGTCGGACTGGGATGACAACGGTAAGGCAAAGAGCCTCGTGGAGTGGATAACCCGTTGGGAAAGCGACGGCGAGACTGTCATCGACGGTATCGGCACTCAGATGCACGTGTCGTACTATATGAACCCCGAGACACAGGCAAGCAAGGAGGAGCATATAGTCAAGATGTTTGAAATACTCGCCGCTTCAGGCAAGCTGATACGCATCACCGAACTTGATATGGGTATCTGCGATGCCGAAGGCCAGAAAATACTGACCAAGGACGTTACTTTTGAGCAGCATAAGGCTATGGCCGACTTCTATAAGTTTATCGTCGAGAAGTATTTTGAAATCATTCCTGTCGATCAGCAGTACGGTATATGCGCATGGGCGCAGACCGACAGCCCCGAGGGCAGCGGATGGCGTCCCGGCGAGCCTATCGGCCTTTGGGACCAGAACTTCAACCGCAAGCCGGCTTACGGAGGTTTCTGTGACGGTCTTGCCGGTAAATAAGTATGATATACCATATTTGAATTAGAAAAGAAGTATCATCTTAACGATTGATATTAATTTGTGTATTTCATGAAAATATGGACGCCGGGAGGCGTCCATATTTGTTTAAAAACCCAAGAAAAATAGTATACTTATGAGATTATTCAAAATTTTGATATTGCTGCTGGCGGCTGTTATGCCGGCTGCGGCGCAAAATCCCGATTTTCATATATATCTGTGTCTCGGACAGTCCAATATGGAGGGCAATGCGGCTGTGGAGCCTGTCGATACGGCCGATGTGCCCGGGCGGTTTAAGATGATGGCAGCAGTGGACTTCCCCGACAAGGGCCGTGTTAAAGGCTCGTGGTATGCTGCTGTGCCGCCGCTTGTACGGCACTACACCGGTCTGACCCCGATGGACTACTTCGGGCGTACTATGGTCGGCAATCTGCCCGACAATGTCACGGTAGGTGTTGTGGCCGTAGCCATAGGCGGATGCCGCATAGAGCACCTTTCAAAGGATTTTGACCCCGCATCGCTGAAAGATGAGCCCGAGTGGCTTCGCAATTTCATGAAGGAGTACGACAATCATCCTTATACACGGCTTGTGGAGTGTGCCAAGGCCGCTTGTCGCGACGGTGTCATAAAGGGCATACTTCTGCATCAGGGCGAGTCAAACAGCGGCGACCCCTCATGGCCGTCAAAGGTGAAGAAGCTGTATGACGACCTTGTGGGTGATCTCGGGCTCGACCCGGCGCAGGTGCCGTTGCTTGCCGGTGAGCTGGTGGCCACGGAGCAGGGCGGAAAGTGCGGCGGCATGAACGATATTATAGCTACTCTTCCCGAGGTCATACCGGGTGCAAAGGTCATTTCGTCGGAGGGACTCGGTCAGCGTGGCGACGGATTGCACTTCACGGCTGAGGCATACCGCGAGCTCGGACGCCGCTATGCCCGTGAGGTTCTTGCCACGCGAACCCGATAGCGGACCGATGCGGAACACGGGGCCAATTTAAAAACACAGTTGTTAAACTGCCAATGTCGGTAGGGATGCCGGTACCACGGCGTCCGGCCGCGACCCGTATGGCCTTTTACAACCGCTCTGCCGTATGTCCATCCGGATTCGCGGGCGCCGTACTACCGGCGCCCCTGCGTATATGTGCGCAATCTGCCATGTGATTTAAGCCGGGGTTACATGTCAAGACCCTTATGTTACATAACATATTTACGGTGCGCGTGTTTTTGGTTATCTTTGTTTGACCTTAACTTGAATAACCAAAATAAATTATAGTAATTATGAAACTCAATCTTATTTCATGTGCATTGACGGCATTGGCGCTGGCTTCATCGGGCGCAGTGTCGGCGCAGGACCGGCTGTATGACAACAGTTTCCCGCTGTCCGACGTCACCTTGCTTGATAGTCCGTTCCGCCATGCTATGGATCTTAATGTCGACGTGCTGCTTCAGTACGATACCGACCGGTTGCTGGCTCCCTATCTCAAAGCGGCGGGGCTGACTCCGAAAGGGGAGAGCTTCAGCTGCTGGGACGGTCTTGACGGTCATATAGGTGGACATTATCTGTCGGCTCTCGCCATCCACTATGCCGCTACCGGCAACGAGGCCCTCAAGGAGCGCATGGACTACATGCTCGGCCAACTCGCCATGTGTGCCGTGGCCCGTGGCGACGGCTATGTGGGCGGTGTGCCCGGAGGCGATGACCTGTGGACGGCGTTGCGCGGCGGCGACGAGAGCAAGATATGGAACTACTGGGTGCCGTGGTACAACGTGCACAAGATGTATGCCGGACTGCGTGACAGCTGGGTTTATGCCGGCTCAAAGGTGGGCCGAAACCTGTTTCTCGGCATGTGCGACTGGGGTATTGATGTTATATCCAATCTCTCCGACGAGCGCATGGAGGCCATGCTCGGCAACGAGTTTGGCGGCATGAACGAGGTGTATGCCGACGCTTACGCCATGACCGGCGACCAAAAGTATCTTGACGCGGCACGCCGCTTCACCCATCACTGGCTTTACGACAGCATGCTTGCCGGAGTCGACAATCTTGACAACAAGCATGCCAATACTCAGGTGCCAAAAGTGGTCGGTTTCCAGCGTGTGGCCGAGATTGCCGATGACGCCGATTATGCCAAGGCTTCCGAGTTTTTCTGGAATACAGTGGTATACAACCGTTCGCTTTCGATAGGCGGCAACAGCCGCCGCGAGCACTTTGCCTCGGCAAGCGATGCCAAGAGCTATGTCGATGACCGCGAAGGTCCGGAGTCTTGCAACACCAACAATATGCTCAAGCTTACCGAGGGCCTGTTTCGCATGTCGCCCGAAGCCCGCTATGCCGACTTCTATGAGCGAGCCTTGTACAACCACATATTGTCGACCCAGCATCCTCACCACGGCGGCTACGTATATTTCACTTCGGCGCGTCCGGGTCATTACCGTGTGTATTCACAGCCCAACAGCGCCATGTGGTGTTGTGTAGGCACGGGCATGGAGAACCACGGCAAGTACGGCCAGTTCATCTATACCCATAACGGTGATTCGCTGCGGGTGAACCTTTTCATACCTTCGGTACTTGACTGGAAGGAAAAAGGCATAAAGCTGACGCAGCGCAACAACTATCCCGTCGAGGGTGTGTCGGAGTTTACCATCAATACTCCCGAGGCCAAGCATTTCAGCCTTCTGCTCCGTCATCCCGGATGGTGCGACGCTGTTACGGTCAAGGTCAACGGCAAGCCGGTGAAGACCTTCTCGAAGCCGTCGTCATACATAGCTCTCGACCGCGAGTGGCGCGACGGCGATGTGGTGACTCTCGATATGCCGATGAAAGTCACTGTCGAGGAGCTGCCCAATCTGCCGAGCTATGTGTCTATACTCCGCGGACCTGTTGTACTTGGCGCTCGTCTCGAAGGCATAGCTCCCACTCCGCGTATTGTGGCCGATGACAGCCGCTGGGCCCACATTGCCGGCGGTGAGCTCGTATCGGTTTTCGATACACCGCTGCTTATCGGCGACCGTGGCAAGCTGCTCAAGAAGCTGCGTGCCATGCAGCCCGTAGGCAACGGAGAGTTCGCGTTCAAGGTGCCGGGTCTGTTCTCCGACAAGTGGGCCGACATTGTGCTTGAACCGTTCTACAACATTCACGATACGCGCTATATGATATATTGGCTCTCAATGACCCCCGGTCAGTACAAGAACTATATGGCAAAGGCCCGCAAGGACGAGGAGATGCGTCTCGCTCTCGACCGCCGTACGGTCGATGCCGTGAACACCGGCGAGCAGCAGCCCGAGGCTGACCACTTTATGGAGCACAAGTCGTCATCGTCGGGCAACTACAACGGTGAACCGTGGCGCGACGCCTCAAACGGCGGATACTTCTCTTATAAGATGAAGACATCTGGTGCCGATAATCTGCTGTTGCGCGTACGCTATTGGGGCAACGAGTCCGGCAACCGCGACTTTGACATCTGCATCGATGACAAAGTGCTCGCTTCCGAGAATACCTCGGGTAAATGGAAGAAAGATGAATTTGTCGATCAGGAGTACGCTATACCGTCAGAGTTTATATCGGGCAAGGATTTTGTGACCGTTAAATTCCAAAGTAAGAAGAATAATGTGGCCGGAGGCATATTCCATGTGCGTCTTATCCGTCCTGAAAAGTAATCAATAACATTAAATAATCATGAATCTGAAAAAAATTGTCGCAGTAGTGGCCGTGCTTGGTGTGATGTTGCCGGCCGGCGCCCAAGACCCAATAATTCAGACCCGTTATACGGCCGATCCCGCGCCGATGGTCTACAATGACACTATATTCCTTTATACTACCCATGACGAAGATGACGCCGACGGCTTCAAGATGCTGGACTGGTTGCTTTATACTTCTACCGATATGGTCAACTGGACCGACCACGGCCCCGTGGCTTCGCTTCAGGACTTTTCATGGCGTAGCCGTGATAACGGTGCATGGGCTGAACACGTTATAGAACGCAACGGCAAGTTCTACATGTACTGCCCGCTTCATGGCCACGGCATAGGAGTGCTTGTGTCCGACACTCCTTACGGACCGTTCAAAGACCCGTTGGGCAAGCCATTGGTCTGGAATAAGGAAAACTGGTATGACATCGACCCGGCTGTATATATAGATGACGACGGTCAGGCATACATGTATTGGGGCAATCCGAAGACATTCTGCGTAAGGCTCAACGAGGATATGATATCTACCAAGGGTGACATAATGGAAATGGATCATATAAACGACTATCAGGAGGGCCCGTGGCTCTGGGCGAGAAAGAACGCGTACGGCGAAAAGAACTATTATCTTGCTTTCGCCTCTACGTGCTGTCCTGAGGGTATAGGCTATGCGATGAGTAAGTCGCCGACAGGACCGTGGGAACACAAAGGGCACATCATGGACCACACACCGCGCACTCGCGGTAACCACCCCGGTATAATAGAATATAAAGGCAAGTCCTATGTGTTCGGATTGAATTATGACCTTTTGCGTCTTATTACCGACGAACATCATGAACGTCGTTCTGTAAGTGCTGCGGAGATGAAATATAATCCTGACGGAACGATAATCGAAGTCCCTTATTGGAAAGATACCGTACTCGAACAGATAGAACCGTTTGATCCTTATCGTAAAGTGCAGGCCGAGACTATGGCGTGGGGATACGGCCTTAAAACTGATAAACTCGGTGAGCGCAACATGTATGTGCACGACATAGACAACGGTGAGTATATCATGCTCCGTGGCGTGGATTTCGGTAAAAAAGGCGCAAAAACGTTCAGCGTCGATGCTTCATGTGTAAAACCGGGTGGTATGATCGAGCTGCGGCTTGATAAAGCCGACGGACCCGTGATAGGGCGTGTGATGATTAAGCCTACCGGCTCTATTGACAATTACAGCCGGTTTACTTGCAAGGTCAAGGGAGCAAAAGGCGTTCATGACCTTTATCTGTGCTTCTCCGGAAATGGCGATGACCTGTTTAATCTTGACAGCTGGAACTTTAAGAAATAATTATGGTTAAAAGATTGATAAACTCAACTGTGTTTTGTTGGATTGCCGTTTCTGCAGCTATGGCTGCAGGGCAGTCCGATAAGACTCTGACAAGTCCTGACGGACGTCTGACGGTAAGTGTTGGTTGCGAAGACGGAAAACCTGTGTATGGCATAGAATATGACGGTATTACTTTTATGAAGCCGTCTCCGCTGGGTCTGAAAACCAATGTCGGTGACTTCACATCGGGCATGGTGATGAGTCGGCCGGAAAATTTGTCGTCAGAGAAAATCACCGCCGATTATTCGTTGCCCAATATTAAGAAAAGTCACGTGGATCAGGACTACACAGTAGGTGTGTACAGGTTTGCGAAAGATGACAAGACCGCTTTTGATGTGGAGTTTCGAGTAAGTGACAATGACGTGGCTTTCCGCTACATACTGCATCCGCAGGGCGATGCTCTGTGCGCCGTAGTATTTGAAGAGGCCACGGGGTTCGAGATGCCTGATGGCACGACTACTTTCCTCTGCCCGCAGAGCAAGCCCATGACCGGCTTCGCACGTACTGCGCCGAGCTATGAGACTTCCTATACGGTTGATGACGCTACCGGCAAGAACGGCTGGGGAGCGGGTTATACATTCCCCTGTCTGTTCCGTAACGGTGAGAACGGATGGCTGCTCTTGTCGGAGACTGGTGTCGACGGCTACTACTGTGCTTCGCGTCTGCTGTCCTCGGGAGCTTCCGGTTATAGAATAGGGTATCCTCAGGAGGGTGAGATAAACGGTTACGGTTCGGTAAGTCCTGCCGTGGCGCTTCCCGCAGAGATGCCGTGGCGTACGGTGACTCTGGGGCGCGATTTGGCGCCTGTAGTGGAGACTACGGTGCCGTTTGACGTTGTAGTTCCGCGATACACCGCTTCGAAAGATTACAGCAAAGTCTATGGCAAGGGCTCTTGGAGCTGGATCATAGGTATGGATGACAGCTGTAACTATGACGAGCAGAAACGCTATATCGATTTTTCGGCTGCTATGGGGTACGGCTCGGTGCTTGTCGATGCTTTATGGGATACGCGTATAGGTTATGACCGCATGGAGGAACTTGCCTCATACGGAAAGACGAAAGGTGTCGATTTGTATCTGTGGTATAACTCCAACGGTTTCTGGAACGATGCACCTCAAAGTCCTCGGGGCATAATGCACGATAGCATGAAGCGACGCAAAGAGATGGCATGGATGCAGAAGGCCGGCATCCGTGGCATTAAGGTGGACTTCTTCGGCAGTGACAAGCAGGATATGATGAAGCTGTATCAGGATATACTTACCGATGCCAACGACTATGGGCTTCTTGTCATATTTCACGGATGTACGTTGCCGCGCGGCTGGGAGGCTATGTTCCCAAACTATGCCGCGAGCGAGGCGGTGCTGGCGAGCGAGAACCTGCATTTCTCACAAGGCAGCTGCGATGCCGAGGCATTCAATGCCACACTGCATCCGTTTATCAGAAATACTGTGGGCAGCATGGACTTCGGCGGTAGTGCGTTGAACCGTTACTACAACAGTGCCAATGAGCCGAGGGGAAGCAAGAGGGTGACCTCCGATGTATTCGCACTTGCTACGGCTGTGCTGTTTCAAAGTCCCGTCCAGCATTTTGCACTTGCTCCCAATAATCTTGACGACGCTCCGTCTTGGGCAATGGACTTCATGAAAAACGTACCCACTACTTGGGATGATATAAAGTATATAGACGGCTATCCCGGAAAGTACGTGGTGATTGCGCGCCGCCATGGCGATAAATGGTATGTGGCCGGTGTGAACGCTATGAAAGAGCCTGTAAAACTTGAGGTCAGACTGCCTATGATGTCAGCTGGCGACAAACTTACACTGTATACTGACAATGCTTCGTTGGAAGGCTCTGTGAAAGATGTGAAATTAAATAAAAAACAGACTGTTTCGGTGACTATACCTTGTAACGGAGGCTTCGTGGCCGTAAACTGATAGTAAAATATGATTATGAAACTGTTAAATATCTTATTGTCGGCGTTGCTCTTTTCGGGCAGTGCCCTGACCGCTTCGGCTGCTGATAATATAGCCGTAAAGCCGGCTGAAACCAATGTTCCCGGAAACGAGTATCCGAAAGTCGACACTTCCGGCAGGGTTCATTTCCGTGTGCATGCACCGGAAAGCAAGTCGATTGGCGTGGATATATGCGGCAAAAAGTATGATATGTCCAAGGACGATGCCGGATTCTGGTCTGTTGTCACCGACAGTCTCGCTCCGGGCTTCCACTATTACTTCCTGATAGCTGACAACGTGCGCGTCAATGATCCGGCGTCGTATACTTATTTCGGTTGCTGCCGCATGGCAAGCGGTATAGAGGTGCCCGAAGGACCGGAAGGCGATTATTATCGTCCGCAGCAGGTGCCTCACGGACAGGTGCGCTCGTGCACTTACTACTCGGAGTCGACCGGTAAGTACCGTCGTTGTATGGTATACACTCCTGCCGAATATGAGACTTCCGGCGACAAGCGTTATCCGGTGCTGTATCTTCAGCACGGCATGGGTGAGGACGAGACGGGCTGGAGCACTCAGGGCTACATGCAGCATATAATGGACAATCTTATTGCCGACGGCCGGTGTGTGCCTATGCTGGTTGTGATGGACAGCGGCGACGTTCAGGCTCCGTTTATTCCCCGTAAGGGAAAGGATGTCAATGAAGAGCGTGCCTTGTACGGCTCATCGTTCTATGACGTGATAATGAAAGACCTCATACCCATGGTCGACTCGACTTTCCGTACTGTCGATGACCGCCAGTCGCGTGCTATGGCCGGATTGTCTTGGGGTGGTTTTCAGACATTCAACACCACACTTAATAACCTTGACAAGTTTTCATACATAGGCGGATTCAGCGGGGCCATATTCGGCCTTGACGTAAAAACGTGCTACAACGGTGTATTTGCAGATGCAAGCAAGTTTAACAAAGATGTCAATTATATGTTCTTGGGATGCGGAACCGAAGAAAATATGGGTACCGAAGCTTTGGTCAATTCCCTGCGCGGACTCGGTATTGAGGTGGATTACTACGTGTCGCAGGGCACAGCTCATGAGTGGCTTACATGGCGCCGTTGTCTGAAAGAGTTTGTGCCGCATCTTTTTAAATCCGACAAATAAACCAATATAATCATAATTATGAGACTTATAACAGCAGTAGCTTCAATAGCGGCGGGTGTCGGCATCTTGTCGGCACAGAACCCTATTGTACAGACAAAGTATACAACCGATCCGGCTCCGATGGTACATAACGACACATTGTATGTATATACGGGCCATGACGAGAAGGGCGCCGATTTCTTCTGGATGCAGGAGTGGCGTATATATTCGACTACCGATATGGTCAATTGGACCGACCACGGGTCGCCTTTGGCCATTGAGGATTTTTCATGGGGCGATGACCGGGCGTGGGCTCCGCAGTGTATAGAACGCAACGGTAAGTTTTATTTTTATGTGCCGTTGCACTCCAAACTGTCGGGTACGATGGCCATAGGTGTTGCCGTCGGCGACTCTCCTACAGGTCCGTTTAAGGACGCGCTTGGCAAGCCTTTGGCTGACGGGAGCTGGGACTATATAGATCCTACTGTCTTTATCGACGATGACGGACAGGCTTATCTGTTCTGGGGCAATCCACGTATATATTATGTGAAACTGAACGAAGACATGATATCGTTCGACGGTGAGATAAAGTGTGTGGAACAGACGGTGGAAGGCTTCGGCGCACCTGATATGAAAAATAGGGAAAAGGGTGTCAAATACAAGGACTGCTACACGGAGGGACCGTGGTTCTTCAAGCGCGACGGCAAATATTATCTTATGTACGCGGCCGGCGGAGTTCCCGAACATATAGCTTACTCGATGAGCGACAATCCCGAAGGCCCGTGGAAGTATATGGGGGAGATTATGCCGCTGCAGGATACCGGTTCGTTCACAAACCATGCGGGTGTGGTGAACTACAAGGGCAATGACTATTTCTTCTACCATACCGGAAAGTTACCCGGTGGAGGCGGCTTCGGCCGCAGTGTTGCCGTGGAACAGTTTAAATACAATACCGACGGTACTTTCCCTATTATCAATGCCACCGACGAGGGTGTGAAGCCGATAGCCACCTTCAATCCGTATCGTCGTGTCGAGGCAGAGACTATAGCTTTCTCTTCAGGAGTGGACACGGAGTCCAATGACAAGACGGGCGTATATGTGTCGGATATTCACAACGGCGACTGGATAAAGGTTCGCAATGTCGACCTCGGAAAGAACGGTCCGCGTAAAGTTAGCGCTTCGCTTGCAAGTGCTCTCCGTGGCGGTGCTGTCGATGTGTGTCTTGACAGTGTCGGAGGTCCGGTCATAGCTACTTTGGACGTAACCCACACTGGTGGCTGGGAAGAATGGAAACTATTCGAGGCGCCGGTAAAGGAAGCCGCTACCGGCATTCATGACATATATTTTGTATTCAAAGGACGCAAGGGTCCCAAACTTTTCAATTTTGACTACTGGGCGTTTGATTGATCCTTTGTCAGCAAGATACATTTAGATTGGTGAAAGGATGCGCCTGAATACATACGGGCTCATCCTTTTACTGTGCAATATGCGGCTTAATATTTTGAATGATTAAAAAATAGATGTCATAAAGATTTGTTTTAAAGTATAAATTATGCGGTATGTTAATATTACGGTGCTAAATTTGTACAGATAAAAATAGATTAACCATGTAAACATTGCTAAAGATGAAAAAGAGTTTTATCACGTTTTTTGCATTTCTATTGATTTTGGCTCATACGGCTTCGGGTGCCGATAATTCAACGACACTTCGTTACAGTCGTCCGGCTGAGGCTTGGGTTGAGGCGTTGCCGGTAGGCAACTCTTCTATGGGGGCTATGATATACGGAGGTGTAGACCGTGAAGTATTACAATTAAACGAAGAGACTTTCTGGAGCGGCGGTCCGTATGAAAACAATAATCCTGACGGTTTGTCACGGTTGGCGGAGATACGACGGCTGATTTTTGAAAACAAGGCCAAGGAAGCGGAGGATTTGATACAAAGCAGCTATATGACTCCGCAGCACGGCATGAAGTACCTTACGCTCGGCTCTTTGTGGATTGACTTCGGCCATAGCGGAAATGTAAGTGAATATGTACGCAGACTTGATATAGCTGATGCGTGTGCTACGGTTGATTATACCTCCGACGGAGTGAAATACAGCCGTGAGACATTTGCCTCTATACCTGACGGCATTATTATTATGAAACTCACTGCCGGCAAGGCCGGTGCATTGAATTTCAGGCTCGGTTATGATGCTCCCAAAGGCTCGACGGTGAAGGTTCATGACGGTGTATTGGCTGTGACAGTGCCCGGAGTAGGACACGAAGGTGTCGCCGCGGCTCTTACGGCCGAGGAGCGTATTAAGGTTATCACTGATGGTAAAACCGTCGGAGATGACGGATATATACAGGTCACCGGAGCCAAGGAGGCTGTGATACAGATATCGGCCGCTACCAATTTTGTGGCATACGATGATGTGAGCGGAGATGCCGCGGCAAAGGCTGACAGGTTGCTTGCCGATGTTGACGGACATGACTACGGGAAGTTGAAAGCCGCCCATGTGAAGGCCTATAAAGAACAGTTTGACCGTGTTAAGCTTGAATTGCCTGACGTAGAGTCATCGTCGGCTGACACCGATGTTCGTGTAGCCGGTTTCCGTGACGTTTATGATCCCTCGCTTATGGCACTGTTGTTTAACTACGGGCGTTATCTGCTTATATGCTCGTCGCAGCCGGGAGGTCAGCCCGCCAATCTGCAGGGTATATGGAACGACAGCATGGATGCACCGTGGGACAGCAAGTACACCATCAACATAAATACAGAGATGAACTACTGGCCGGCCGAGGTGACCAATCTCGCCGAGACCCACCAGCCGTTGTTTGACATGGTGGAGGAGCTGGCTGTGACAGGTGCGCGTACGGCCCGGGTGCTCTATGACGCAAAGGGCTGGGTGGTTCATCACAATACCGATCTATGGCGTGCGTGCGGTCCTGTGGACTATGCCACTTTCGGCATGTGGCCCAACGGCGGAGCTTGGCTCGCCACACATCTCTGGCAGCACTATCTTTTCTCCGGCGACAAGGAATTTCTGAGAAAGTACTATCAGGTCATGCGCGGTACTGCCGACTTCTATATAAGTCATCTTATCGCAGAGCCTGAAAACGGCTATCTGGTGACATCGCCCTCTATGTCGCCAGAACACGGCTATAACAACACGTCCATAACGGCCGGTTGCGAGATGGACAACCAGATTGCCTACGATGCACTTGAAAATACACGTCTTGCGGCAGAGGCTCTCGGTGTAGACAAGGCTTACCGCGATACGTTGATGTCAGCCATAAAACGGATATCGCCTATGCGAGTGGGGCGTCATGGCCAGCTTCAGGAATGGAGCGTGGATGCTGACGATCCGAAGGACGAGCATCGCCACATATCGCATCTTTACGGGCTTTATCCCTCCAACCACATATCGCCATTCCGCACCCCCGATGCTTTTGCCGGAGCGCGTAACACGCTCATGCAGCGCGGCGACATGGCCACTGGCTGGAGTATAGGATGGAAGATAAACATGTGGGCGCGTATGCTTGACGGTAATCATGCCGACAAGATTGTGAGAAACATGATAACGTTGCTGCCGGCGAACCACGGTAATGAAGAGGGACGCCTTTATCCCAATCTGTTTGATGCCCATCCGCCGTTTCAGATCGACGGAAACTTCGGTTACACCGCCGGCATTGCAGAGATGCTTCTCCAGAGTCATGACGGAGCCGTGCACTTGCTTCCTGCGCTTCCCGACGCACTTCCCTCGGGTAGTGTAAGCGGACTTAAGGCCCGCGGTAACTTTGATGTGGCGATGGAGTGGGGTGACGGCCGACTCAAATCGGCATCCATAAAGTCCAATATAGGCGGCCCGTTGCGCATAAGATCGGCAATGCCTTTAAAGGGCAAAGGACTTCGACCCGCTAAAGGAGAGTGCCCCAATCCTTTGCTCTCGGCCGGTTCACCGAGGCCGGTTGAAGTGTCGTCGGAATGTAAAGCAGTTGACCGCCGCGATATAGAAGTATATGAATACGATGTAATGACCCGCCCGGGCGAAACTGTCAAGCTTTCGCCTGCCGCAAAGTAGCTTTAAACGGTAAATGATGAGGGGGCGTGCCGCTGTGGCGCGTCCCCTTTCTTCATTCTTTAGGTTTTACGGAATTGGCTGCGTATTCGTTAGGTGACACACCATACAGTTCCTTGAAGGCGGTTGAGAAGTTGTTGGGGTTCTTAAATCCTGTAGTGTACGAAATTTCCGATATGCAAAGACGTTTTTCTGCCAAAAGTCTGGCCGCCATCTGAAGACGTGTGTTGCGTATGAAGTCGCGGGGCGACTGGTTGGTGAGCTCTTTCAGTTTACGGTGCAGATGGACTCGGCTCAGACCCACATTGGATGCCAGCATCTCTACCGTCAGATTGGGGTCGCCGATGTTGGCGTTCATCACCTTCATCACGCGTTCCATCAGTCGTTCGTCGTCAGAGCTGATTTCTATGCCGTCGAGTTTGTCCTCATGTGATTGCTTGCCGCTGAATACATTGCGAAGACGGCTGTGACTGCGCAACAGATTTTCAACCGTAGTCTGCAATATCCTTATGTTGAACGGCTTCGTTATATAAGCGTCGGCGCCGTTTTCAAGACCCTCTATGTTGTCCTGCTCGGTCGTCTTGGCAGTCAGCAATATTACGGGTATGTCATTAAGGTTTATGTTTTGTTTTATCTTGCGCGTCAATGTGAGGCCATCGGTTTCGGGCATCATGACGTCTGACACGACAAGGTCGGGCTTGTTCTTGAATATCGTTTCAAGTGCCTCACGTCCGTTGTTGCACCCTGTGACGCTGTAGTATTTTGACAATTCGGCTATGATGTATTCTCTGATCTCCTCATCGTCCTCCACTACAAGCACTTTCTGCCCTTTCTGCCGTTTGCGTTCTTCCGGAGTATAGCTGTCGGAGAGATCGGCTACAGTCTTGTGATCTGCCGGCTTTTCTGTTTCGGCCGGCACTTCGTTATGGTCGGTTACGAGGTCTTCTTCTTTCAGATGTCTGTTGCCGAGCGGAACGGTGACCGTAAATATACTGCCCCTTCCGGCTGCGGTGTTGTCGTCAACGGTGATAGTGCCGTGATGTAGCTTGACAAGTGAGTTGGTAAGATGGAGTCCTACGCCCGTGCCGCCCGTATTTGTGCCTCCCGCTTGATAGAAACGTTCAAATATCTGGCGGCGTTCCTGCTCTGAAATGCCGATACCGGTATCGGCTACGGTTATAATTAGATTTCCGGGCATGTCGCTGTCGGTGTCGCCTGACGTGTCGACCGAAATGTCGATGCTGCCGCCGTCAGGTGTGTATTTGACCGCGTTTGACAGCAGGTTCATTATGATTTTGTCAAAGTTGGCTTTATCTACCCATACTTTTAGTCCTTCATGCCGGTTGGTATGGAAGTTCAGCGTTATATTTTTAGATCGCGTGGCCGGATAGAATGTCTCGCAAAGGTCGTTGATAAACGGCACTATCTCGATTTCGGTAAACCGGAGCTTCATCTGGTTTTTGTCAATCTTTCTTATGTCCATCAACTCATTTATCAGGCGCAGTATGCGGTTGGTATTGCGTTGTATGAGTCTGTACTCTTTCTGACGGGTCATGTCGTCATCGGTTTCCATCAGTTTTTTCAACGGACTTATTACGAGCGACATCGGTGTTCTGATTTCATGCGATATGTTGGTGAAGAAGCGCAGTTTCGCCTCATATATCTCTTCGGCGTGTTTCTGCTCCATCTTTTCGTGCTTCTCCTTTATGCGTCTGCGTGCCATACGCCAAGCGACCAATGCTATGCCTGCCAATACTATTATGTATATGAGCTTCATCCACCATGCCGTCCACCACGGGTGTGCCACATCTATTATTATTGTGGTTTCATCTGACTCTATGCCGTTGTCGGTGGCTTTTACCCTTAGCAGGTGCTCGCCCGGATTAAGTTCGCTGAAGTTGATTATATTGGTGTTGTGGGGCAGTAGCTCCCATTTTGAGTCGTCGAGCGAATATACAAACTGCATAGACCCGGTGCGGTTGAGCTCATGGGTCGACAGTTCGATCGAGAACGAATTGTCGTAGTGCGACAGATTTATACGCTTCGAGTTGTATGCCGGTCCGTCAATGACTTTTCGTCGCCCCGACATTGTTTCGGATGTCACCGGCCGGCCGTGCAGATATATGTCTATCATCCTTACATTCCACTTTCGCCCCGGCACGGTTATTTCCTCGGGATTGAAGTATGTTATGCCGTTTATTCCGCCGAAGTAGAGATTGCCGTTATTGTCTTTTAACGACGAACCTTTGTAGAACTCGTTGCCTTGCAGACCGTCATCCACGTAATAGTTGCAGAACGAGTCTTCGTTCATGTCGTATCGGCTTAATCCCATGTTTGTGCTTATCCACAGATAATGGCCGTGTTTTTCGATTGCATATACGGTGCCGTTTGGCAGTCCGTCCTGAATGGAGTAGTTTCTGCGGCTGCCGTCAGCGGGGTTGTAGCGTATAAGCCCGTTTGACGTACCTATCCATAATATGCCTTCTTTTGTTCCGGTTATGCAGTTTATGATTTCGTTTTGAAAGGGGATTTCTATCTTGTTGCCTCTGCCGGGAGAGTGTATTGCGTTAAGGCCGTCGTATGTGCCCATATACAGTACGTCGGTTGCGGGCGAATAGTAGAGTGAAGTTATCCATTGACACAGGGTGTCGGACCACTCCGAGCAGTGTACAGCTTTTCTTTCGTCCTGATCGTAGCGGAACAGACCGGAGCCCATGGTGCCTATCCATATGTTGTGGCGCATATCTTCTACAAACGAGTATATATGCTTGGCCTCGAAGCGAGATTCATTTTTTTCGGTAAGAGTGACTTTACGGAAAGTGCCTGTCTTACGGTCAAATATTCCGGTTCCGTGGCCGTATGATCCGATCCACATATTGCCGGCGGAGTCCTCGAAAAGCGTCATTGCCACAGGCGGAACCTGCGATCCGTAGTGCCTGATGAGATTGTTGTCTTTGTCAAGATTGTATATGCCGTCGCCGTCTGTGCCTATCCAGAAACTGCCGTTACTGTCCATGAGCATGGAGAGCACGCACTTGCTTCCGATATTGTTGTATAGCAATGAGCGGTTGCCTATGTAGTGGAAGTTGTTGGTGACCGGAGGTATAAGCATGACGCCTTTTTGGAAAAGGGCCAGCCACATATTGCCTGTGGAGTCATATAGCACACAGTGCACTTTCTGGGTGCGATAATCAAATTTGTCGCTGCCAAACGGTATGTCGGTCAGTCTATATGTGTGTGGGTCAAGGCGCTTCAGACCGGCGCCGTCGGTGGCGAGGAGTATGTCGCCGTTGTCGTCGCGGGTCATCCCCACCACTGTTAAGTGGTTGAGGGGGGGGTAGTTACAATGCTTCGTATACGGTCGCTTGCGCGATCGTATGTATACAGGCCGGCATTTTGACCAGCGAAAAATATGTGACCGTCATTGTCAATCATTGCATTGGTTATGTGCGGACGGTCATTGTCGATATAGTCTATGGCATTATAATCACGGTCTATGCGGGTCACTCCGTATTTGCCTCGGGTTATCCACATGTTGCCTTCGAAGTCTTCGATACCGTCGCTGATAAGCCGCAGCGGAGCACTGCCGGTGACGGTTACCGGCTCGAGTGTCAGTGTGTTGTTATTATTACGCAGCAGCATTATGTCGTTGCCAAGACACCATATGTCACCATTGCGCCGCTGCACAAAGCCTGATACGGCGCCATTGTACGGTGATCCGTCGGCTGACTGCAGCAGAGGTCCAAACGAGTTTGATGCCGGATAATAGAGCTGAACGCCGCTGTTTGTGCCGACAAAACGCCGCCCATACGAGTCCTCGAAGACCGTATTGACAAAGTTGCTTGCTATCGAAGTGCTGTCGCCCGGTATATTTTTGTAAATGGTGAATTTTACCCCGTCATAGCGGTTGAGGCCGTCCTCGGTGCTTATCCACAGCATGCCGTCGCTGTCCTGAAACATATGCTTTATAAGGCTGCTTGACAGATAATGGTCCGATGAAAAGAGCTTATAGCTCTGTGCTTTTCCGCATAGCACACCTGTTATTATTGCAAGTATAAGGTATAATGATCTGTGCATCGTATCAATATTAAGGTATCATCTTAAAATCTACGTAAAGGTAGTAATATTTTTTCAATTAGCGGTTATCGCGTTGTAAATTTCGTTTTGCGCAGTCAATTATGCCATATTGCTCGTGATGGTAAGCCGCTGTTGTCTATTTATTGATTGTATTTGTGCGGTTTAACGTTTTGTCGCTTCTGTTAACTTTATTTTTTAACGAAATTTATTTTGTTTTTAATTTATAAATATATACTTTTGTTGCGTCATGAAACCTAACGAGTTTCGTTTTGATAAATGTGATACTTAAAACAATTAGTAATCCGTTAAAGAAGACTTTATGCAATGACCTGATATAGACCATGATAATACGTGCAACATTGTGCTTTGGCAACCTTAAACCATTAGTGAGGCTCGAGATTTTCTCCGGTCTTATGTGCGTTTTTAAAGCATACAGCTACGCATGATCGATATTAGCGTCCTGTTAAGCTATATAAACTTAAATAATGAATCAATTATATCATATATGAGAAACTTAGCGAAGTATTTTTTTAGGATGGCTTTTGTCGCCATGCTGTCAGTCGTTACGTACAGCTGTAGCGATGATGACAATAATGCTGTTGCCGACGACTTCAAAGTCCAGTTTACGGTTCCGCAGTCTGCCGATCTGTTCCGTGGGGGCGACCTGTACTTCTCGGTTGTTGACGGAGAGGCTCCGCTTGTCTCCGACGTCATTATGCTGGAGTCTTCGGGCGGCGTGTTTTACAACTGTACCATTTCCGGTGTGAGCGAGTCAAGTTTTGCCGTGAGTGTTCCCGCCGACATTGAGTCGGGTACATATCGGGCATATCTCAAGCGCGGCGACCGACGCAAGCTTTACGGCACTGTAGCTATCAAGGTTATTGAAGGCGCCGTCATCACTCCCGATGAAGGCACCACGGTATACGGTCAGGTCATCTGCGCCGGCGCCGGAGTCAAGGACGTTGTCGTTTCCGACGGTGTCGAGGTCACGGTGACCGATGCCGACGGTATTTATCAGCTTGAATCGGCCAAGCGTACCGGTTATGTATTCATATCCGTGCCCGGAGGCTATGAAGTGCCGTCCGATGGTGTACTTCCGCGTTTTGCCATGCACCTGCGTGCCGCCGCTGATACTCCGGAACGTGTCGACTTTACACTCAACGAGGCATTCGGTCAGGATACATATAAAGTATTCTTCCTTGGCGACATGCACCTTGCCAACCGCACCAAAGACCTTGAGCAGTTTAAGGATTTTACCGATGACCTCAATAAGTACATGGCCGCTCACTCGGGCGAGAAGATGTATGCCGTAACTCTCGGTGACATGACTTGGGATCTTTACTGGTATAGCAACAAATATGAGCTTGCCGACTATCTGAAGACTGTAAACGAGGCATTCAAGGACCTGCAGATATTTCATACTATGGGCAATCATGACAACGACATGAACGCCACTTCCGACTTCGATGCCGAGATACGTTACCGTACAGTCATCGCTCCTACTTACTATTCGTTCAATATCGGTAAGGTGCACTATGTGGTGCTTGATGATATTGACTGCAGCAGCTATGACGGTACCGACAGCCGCAACTATTCCAAGAAAATCTCCGACGAGCAGTTTGCTTGGCTTGAAAAGGACCTCTCTCATGTGGCCAAGACAACTCCGCTTGTGGTGACCATGCACGCTCAGGTATTCAAGCCCGGCGGTGCCACGTCATATGTCATAGATCATGACGTTACCAACACCAACCGTCTGTTTGACATTCTCGCCGGCTATAAAGTGCATTTTGTCACCGGACATACTCATCAGATATATAATGTGACTCCCGAAAATTCCAATTCAGGCACGAGTCTCGACTTCTTCGAACATAATGCCGGCGCCATATGTGCCTCATGGTGGTGGTCGGGCAACCTTACACCCGGCATGCATATAGCTACCGACGGTGCTCCGGGCGGATACGCTGTATGGGATGTCAACGGTACGGATATGAAGTATATATATAAAGGTACCGGATACGGCGAGAACGTGCAGTTCCGCTCGTTTGACCTGAATAAGGTGTATTTTAATGACGAGAGTGTCAAAGGCATATCGACCGACAGCAAGGTTCAGGCCGCGTGGAAAAAGTATGCCGACGCTTATCCTGCCAGCAGTAAAAACGAGGTGCTTGTCAACGTATGGAACTGGAATCCCTCGTGGACCATTACCGTTACCACAGAGAATGGCAAGGCGCTTGACGCCGTTCCCGTTCAGGCCTACGATCCTCTCCACATAGCTGCTTATACGGCTCCGCGGTTTGCCAAGGGCAGCAACAGTGTGCCGGGATTCATTACCGAGATGCATCCTCACTTCTTCAAGATTGCGGCTCCTGACGCCGATACCGATTTGAAGATTACCGTAAAGGATGAGTTCGGCAATACATGGACCGAAAACATGGCCCGTCCAAAGGACTTCTCAATCGAAGCCTATATGCCCAAGTGATTATTAACAGAAACTATAAATACACATGCATAATTTTATGAAAGTAATCAGATCCTTAATTCTATTGCTGTTGCTCGTGGCGCAAGGCACTTTGTCTCTTGCGGCGCAGAACAGGGAGGTTACGGGCACGGTACTCGATACCATGGACGAGCCTCTGGCCGGTGTTACCGTCATGGAAGCCGGTACGACCAACGGTTGCATGACCGACCTCGACGGTAAGTTCTCCATAAAGGTGGCCGCTGACGCTACGGTCACTCTCAACTTCTCATACGTGGGCTTCACACCGCAGTCGGTCAAGGTGGCTCCCGGCGACAACGCCCTCCACATAGTCATGAAAGAAGACGCTGTGATGCTTGAGGAGACTGTCGTGATCGGCTACGGTACACAGAAGAAGGTCAACCTCACCGGTGCTGTGGCATCGGTAAGCAGCAAAGACCTTGAAAACCGTGTGGCCCACTCGGTCACCGACATGCTTCAGGGTTCGGTGGCAGGTCTTAACATAACCACCTCGTCGGGTGTTCCCGGACAGGAAGCCGCTATCAACGTGCGTGGTACCACTTCTATCAATCAGACCAATCCGCTCGTGCTTATCGACGGTGTCGAGGGTAGCCTTGACCGTGTCAATCCAAGTGACGTAGAGTCGATATCGGTAATCAAGGATGCTTCAGCCGCCGCTGTTTATGGTGCGCGTGCCGCATTCGGTGTGATTCTGGTCACTACCAAGGCCGGAAGCGAGAAGGATGGAAAAGCCACTGTGCGCTACAGCGGACGTTACGGCTGGGAAGAGCCCACCACTTCCACCGACTACGAGACCCGCGGCTACTGGTCGATTTATACTGTCAATCTGTTTCAGCGCACTACCAGCGGCAGTAACCTCGTGAATTATACCGACTACGACATGCAGCAGCTCCTTGCGCGTGTCAACGACAAGACCGAGCATCCCGACCGTCCGTGGGTTGTCGAGGATACCCGTGGCGGACGCCGTCAGTGGGTTTACTATGGCAACTATGACTGGTGGCACACTCTATATAAGGACAAGCACCCGACCACGCAGCACAATGTGTCGTTCTCGGGCGGTACGAAGGATATCAAGTACTACCTTTCGGGTGGTATCGACTACCGCAAGGGCATATTACGCGCCAATCCTGACGTGTTCCGCCGCTATAACCTCCGTTCCAAGATCGACTTCCGCATAAGCAAGCATGCCACGATGTCCAACAATACTTCGTTTTTCTCCTCGCAGTATGACTTCCAAGGCGACGGCTCCATAGAGAATACGCTCCAATATTCGGCCCGTCACGCTTATCCTATATTCCCGACAAAGAACCCTGACGGTTCATGGCTGTATTCGACCCCGTACATGTCTTATAAAGTAGGCAACGGACGTCACATATTTACAGAAGCCGGTACTCACCGTAACAAAAACCGCCGTACCGAGTTTGTCAACACCACCCGTTTGGTCATCACTCCTATCAAGCAGTTGAGCATAACCGGCGACTTTACCTACCGCTTCTATCAGTCGCGCAATACGAGCCGTTCGCAGCCTTTCCAGTACCGCGAATATCCCGACGGTCCGATAGGTGAATACAACACAGGTGCAGGCGAGAACCGTCTCGACGAGACTGCCAATACCCGCAACTACTTCTCTTACAATGTCTATGCCACTTATACCGACTCTTTCAACGAGTCGCACAACGTCACCGCTACAGTCGGTTACAACTACGAGACTCTGAAAATAAAGAACCTCGGTGTGGCTGCAGGCAATCTGTCATCAAGTAGCCTCGATGACCTCGACCTTGCCACAGGACCCGCCAGCAGCGGCAACTACAAAGGCGGTCAGAACGAGTATTCGCTTTCAGGTATATTCGGACGTGTCAACTATGACTATCAGGGGCGTTACCTCGCCGAGATAAGCGGCCGCTATGACGGCACATCGCGCTTCGCCAGCGGTAACCGCTGGGGCTTCTTCCCCTCGGGTTCTGTAGGATGGCGCATCTCGGAGGAGCAGTTCTTCTCGCCTTTGCGCAACGTGGTCGATAATCTGAAACTCCGTCTGTCTTACGGTAGCCTCGGTAACCAGAATGTGGATTCTTATTATACATTCCTCCGCCTTGTGTCTATCAAAGACTTCGCCGGCTTCTCGTTTGGCGGCGACCTTCCGTCCAAGTACTCTTCGCTCGGAGCCCCCATCGCGTCTGACCTTACTTGGGAGAAGGCCAACCAGTGGAACCTCGGTATTGACTACTCGATGTTTAACAACCGCTTCACTCTTACCGCCGATGTATATGTACGTGACACCAAGGACATGTTGACCGCCGGTATCGCTCTTCCGTCAGTTTACGGCGCCGACGTGCCGAAGATGAATACCGCCGACCTCCGCACCAAGGGGTATGAACTCGCAGTGCAGTGGCGCGATAACTTCCAGCTTTTCGGCAAACGCTTGGACTATAATGTAGGTTTCAACATCAGCGACTACCGTGCCGAAATCACCCGTTACGACAATCCCGAAAAATCGTTTGCCAAGGATTACTACAAGGGCATGCGCCTCGGTGAGATATGGGGATATGTGACCGACGGTCTTTATGCTACCGACGAGGAGGCCGCCGAGTACACCAAGAATCTTACTTTCGACAGCAACTTTACAGGCAATCTGCCTACCGGATGGAAAGCCGGCGACGTGAAGTTTGTGGACCTCGACGGTGACGGACACATAGGTAAGGGTGGCGACACCGCCAACGATCCCGGCGACCGCAAGGTTCTCGGCAATTCGCTCCCGAGTCTGTCATACGGTATCACTGCCGGCATACGCTACTGCGGTTTTGATGTATCGGCATTCTTCCAAGGCACAGGCAATCACTACTGGTATCCCGGCGGTTGGGTGATGTCGTTCTGGGGCTCTTACGGCCAGCCTTATTCTTCGTTCCTGCCCAAGGACTTCCTTCAGAACTGCTGGAGCGAGGATAACCCCGACGCATACTTCCCCCGTCCGCGTTCCAACATATCCACCGGCGGTTATCTGCGTCAGGCATGTGCCAACGACCGTTATCTGCAGAATATACGCTATCTCCGTTTCAAGAACCTGACAGTAGGCTATACTCTTCCCGAAAACTGGACCAAGAAGATATGTCTTGACAATGTACGTGTATACTTCTCGGGTGAAAACCTCTGCTACTGGTCGCCTCTCAAGAAGAACACCAAGTATCTTGATCCGGAACGTGCGTTTACCCGTGCCGAGAATACTGATGACTCCGCGCTTGACAACTGCTACTATCCTTGGCAGAAGACATTCATGTTTGGTCTCGATATTACTTTCTGATGCCCGATTATAAACTTGAATTACGAAAACGAATATAGTTATGAAAAAATATATACTGCCGGTCGCGCTCTGCATGCTTTTGGGCTTCTCGTCGTGCGATGACTCGCTTGACCTCAATCCCAAAGACAAAGTGTCGGAGGCCGACTACTTCAAGACAGCTGAGGATCTGGAGCTGTTTTCCAATCCGTATTACAACAATATGCTTGACAAATCGCCCTATGACGAGGATAATGACTACTATGTGCAGAAGTCGCTCAGCGCCGAGCAGCGCGGCGGCAACTACCGCACTATACCCAACAGCGGAAGCGGCTGGTCGTGGGGTGACCTTCGACGCATCAACTCGCTTCTCGCACGTGTTGACCGTTGTCCCGACGAGGCTGCCGTTATAAAGTATACGGCTTTGAGCCGCATGTTCCGCGCTTTCTTCTATTTCGAGAAAGTAAAGCGTTTCGGCAATGTGCCTTGGTATGACAAGGAACTCGGTTCGTCAGACCCCGATCTGTACAAGACTCAGGACTCTCGCGAACTGGTGATGTCAAACATGATTGACGACATCGACTATGCCATCGAGTTTCTTCCTGACAGGAAGGATGAGCCCGACGCTCCATACCGTGCTACAAAATGGGCCGCTCTCGCGCTGAAAGCGCAGTTCTGTCTCTTCGAGGGTACCTATCGCAAGTATCATGGCATCAGTCTTGAAGGCCGTAGCGCCGATGAATATCTGCAGCTTGCCGCCGATGCAGCCAAGGAGTTGATTGAAGAAGGCCCCTACAAGCTATACAGTACCAATAAGCCTGATGAGGATTATCTGAACATGTTTGCCGCTGAGGATGCCAACAAGGACGAGTATATTCTGGCCATACGCTTCAGTTTTGCTACCAAACTTTACCACAATGCTACAGCCGCTTCGCTTGTAGCTTCGCAGGGACGTCCCGGTTTCACGCGTAAGGCTGTCAACATGTATCTTATGAAGGACGGTACCCGATTCACCGACAAGGCCGGATGGCAGGAGATGCAGTTCGGCGAGGAAATGGCTGGTCGCGACCCGCGTTTGGCGCAGACCGTGCGTTGCCCCGGTTATCACCGCATAGGCGAGACCAAAGTGCTTTCTCCCGACTTCGGCGTATGTACTACCGGCTATTCGCCGGTGAAGTTTGTCCAGAATCCGAAGGATGCCAACGGAGGTGTGGACCGCGTCGAGACTTCTACCGCCGACCTGCCCGTATACCGTCTTGCCGAGGTTATGCTCAACTATGCCGAAGCAAAGGCCGAACTCGGTACACTTACACAGGATGACCTTGACATGTCGGTCAACCTTATACGCAAGCGCGCCGGCATGCCTGACCTCAATATGGCGGCAGCCAACGCCAACCCCGACTGGTATCTGTCGTCGCCGGAGTACGGCTATACCAATGTCACCGGAGCCAACAAGGGTGTTATCCTTGAGATACGCCGCGAACGCTCTGTCGAGCTGATGGAAGAAGGCTTCCGCTGGTCCGACGTGCGCCGCTGGAAAGCCGGTTACTGCTACAATCAGTCTATTCAGGGCATGTATTTCCCCGGCCCCGGCGAGTATGACCTGTCAGGAAACGGAAAGACTGACCTTATCCTCTATGCATCAGGTTCTGCAAAGCCTGCCGGCGGCGATGGCGTTCAGGTGTACGAGATAGGCAAGGGCGACGGTAAAATGCCGTTGTCTGACGGCAATCGCGGATATGTGGACTTCCATTATGATCAGGTTCGCCCCGGTTTTAACGAGCAACGCGATTATCTTTATCCAGTGCCCAGCAACGAGATAGCCCTTAATCCTAACCTCATACAGAATCCCGGATGGGGAAAATAATTGCTGTTTATTACAATTGAAAAACTTTAAAGTATAGATTATGAAACTGATAAACTATATATTGGCATCGATGCTGTTGCTTACAGCCGGATTATTTTCCGGTTGTAGCGATGACGATGATTCAAGAGCCGGTGCGGTACTGTCGAGTGCTACCTCGCTTAATTTCAGTTCTACCGATGCCGGTACCAAGACAATCATGATATATGCCGACGGCGACTGGACCGTCGAGGCGCCCGAGTGGGTTGTCGTGACTCCCGACCACGGATCGATGACTATGGAGGTCACTGTGTCGGCCGCCGACAATATGCGCGACGGCGCAGTAGACAATCCGAGAAAGGAGAATGTTATTTTTAAAGGCCGTGATCTTAGAAGTATTGCCGAACTGTTGGTAGTACAGGCCGGCGACAAGTTCCGCGATTGTCCTACGGTTGAGATTGCCGATGTCGACGGTCTTGATAATGAAGCTGTGTTTGAGATCAAGAATGCTCAGGTTGCGGCTCTTACCGCTTCGGGCTTCATGATTTCCGACGGATCGGTCAATGTATTTGTCAAGTCGGCCGATGCCGTTGAAGTAGGCGACATGGTTGACGTGCGTGGCGAAAAAGCTGCCGACAACCAGAAGCTCGCTTACGTCGTAAGCAACAAAGTCACTGTCGTTTCTTCAGGCAGCGAGGTATCTTACCCCAATCCCGAGGACATTACCGACAAACTCGCCACTTATACAGCCACCACCCGTAAGTTTATAAAAGTCGAGGGCGTGATGTATGAAGGCGTAGTGCGTATTGAAGGTGTGGAAATGGGTGTGCAGCTCGTTGATGCTCCCGCATCGTTTGACTTGGCTGAACTCCACGGCCATGCGGTAGTCGTTACCGGCTACTTCGGCGGTGTAGCCACTCCGGTTATCCGCCTGACGCCTGTGAATATCGTCGACAATGGCGAGGCCAACATACCTGAGGCAACAATCGAAGAGATTGCTTCGCTCGTTGACGCATCGGTTATCCGCATCAAGGAAGCTACAGTGGCCCTCATAACTCCCAACGGCTTCATCGTTTCCGACGGAAGTGTTGGTGCCCTTGTTGTAACTAAAAACGCTGATGTTCAGGTGGGCGATAAGGTTACCGTTAAAGCCAAGAAGGTGACCGACGGCTATGGTATGCCTAAACTCGAACCTGAGAAGATATCGGTAGTGTCGTCAGGCAATGAGGTGACTTGGACTCCCGACGATATAACCTCTTCACTTGCCACTTACACAACCAATGCCCGTCAGTGTGTGAAAGTTTCGGGTACGATGAACGGAAACATCATACGTCTTGCCGGATCTTCGGCTTCAGTGATAATGCGTAACATACCTGCCGGTGTCGATGTATCGACTTACGGTCATGCCGTTACTGTGACAGGTTTTGTAAGCAGTGTTGATGCGCCTGTGGTGTCTATGACCCCGGCTTCAATAATTGACAATGGCGCTTCGTCTGTAGTCTATTTCGCCGAGGACTTTGAATGGCTTGACCCGTGGGCGGCTATAGTTCCTGCCGGAAAGACCGTTGAAGAAGACAACCTCGATGCTACCGCTCCGCAGATTTCCGATAAGAAAAAAGCAGGATTAAAAGGCGAAACCGTCGAAGATATGATGAAAGAGCGTGGCTATGACTTCTTGCGCGTTACTACTAAGACAGCCGGTGAGTGTATATACTTGCAGCGCAACTACCTCAAGTTCGGTAAGACAAGCTATCAGGCCGGTATCGTACTTCCGAAGCTGACATCTATTTCCGGTTCGGCCAATGTCAAACTGAAATTTGAATGGTGTCCTATGCGTCAGGGTTCTGGAAAGATTGACCCGGTCAATCTGATTGTACTCGTCGATGACAAGGAATATGAAGTGCCGACTCACGGCTGGAATAATGGACATACTCTTGAGTGGATACCCGCCGAGGTGGCACTGACCGGTGTGACCAAAGACTCCAAGATTGTCATCCGTCAGACCCAGTGGCCCGCATCAACCGCTAACCGCTGGTTCCTTGACAACATCAGCATCACAGCTCAATAAACAAGAGTGTAATCTAATGCCTCTATAGCCGACGAGGGCCTGCCGCAACCGCGACAGGCCCTTGCCACATCTACACCCCGCCGTCAACCACGCCCCTACCAATCCCACTTGTATTTTAACGGTTTAGCAATAACACGGCATAACACAACGCAACAAAAGCGTTGATGCAATAAGAGCCTGCAAAGGCTCATGCCAATTGTTAGCCGGGGACAAGGCATCCGAAGGATGACGCAGTCTCCGGTATGTAGTGTTACCCCATCATTGATGAGTCTGCAAAGACTCATGCCTGCATCATGCAGCCTATAGCAATAAGCACGAGTCTTGTCAGACTCGACATGGGTTGATGTAATTTCCCGACCGGGCACTTCGTACCCGGCTTACGTTTGGCGAGAGCCTTAACAGGCTCCCAAATCGTCATATCGCTATGGCAGGTCGGTAGGGGCGCCGGTACCACGGCGTCCGGTCGCATCCCCGCAGGCCACCGGCCCCGCACCCGCACGTCCATTAACCTTCGGTATTCGCAATCCGCATCCCGTATGGCCATCCGGTTCTGCGGGCGCCGTACTACCGGCGCCCCTACATCCCCTGTTGCTTAGCCGTTTACGATTGCACATTATAAATTGATGCAAATGATGGATAGTATAACCGAGAACGGTGTCCGGTGATTGGTAGGGACGCCAGTACCACGGCGTCCGGTCGCTCCCGGCATGCCGCTAACCCCGCACCCGAGTGTCCATCCGGTTTTGCGGGCGCCGTGGTACTGGCGCCCCTACAAGCCTTGTCGCTGACCCATGTGCGGCGAATTGCCACAGCCGCGGTACCCCGCATGGCTTTATTTACATTGGATGTAATAACAATCTTTATTCCAATTCATGGGATTGGTTATTACATAATTGGCAATATTTTCGTATTCTTCAATATTTCTGATGATATGGTCGTGATATCGTGTCTGCCAATTAAATTGCGGATTAACTTTGTGTGCGTTACGTGTTACATAAATTTTGTATGCGGTTATCGCCCGTGATAGGGCGGTTGTATGTCGCTGTTTTGTCATCGCTTTCGCGGCATTATATGTATTTCGGGGGAAATTTTGTGGCAATAATATTGGATTGCCTATCTTTATAATAATATGAATATGATTGGGCATTACCATATATTGTTGTATGGTCACATCGCGATAATGCGTCGGCATCATTTTTATTCCGTAATCGGCAATTTCCCCGATTGTTGATAAATGCATTATCCCATTATATATTTTCCCGAAATGATGTGATTTATCTTTGGTGCAGATTGTAATGAAATAAAAACCTTCGTCATATTCATGCCATAACACCCGAATATGCTTGCGTGTTGGATTAGATTCTGTCGTTCCCATAATCAAATATAATCAAATATTTGATTCATATCAAAATAATAACATATTTTTTGCACAATACAATAAATTTCGCTACCTGCTCACCGACATATCTCCCAATCGTGAACTTTAGATAGTGGATGTTGGTTGGTAGGGACGCCAGTACCACGGCGTCCGGCTTAGCCCCGTATGGTCATCCACAACCGCCTTGCCCGAGTGTCCATCCGGTTCTGCGGGCGCCGTGGTACTGGCGCCCCTACAGGCCTTGTCGCTGACCCATGCGCGGTGAATTGCCACAGCCGCGGTACCCGAGTGACCATCCGGTTCTGCGGGCGCTGTGGTACTGGCGCCCCTACAACATTTGTCGCTGAACCGTAAAAAAGCGGAGCAGGGCATCACTGCCTTACTCCGCTACATATTGATTGGGAAATTTGGATTTTACAGAATACCTTGGGCCATCATAGCACGGGCTACTTTCATGAAGCCGGCTACGTTAGCGCCCTTCACGTAGTTGATGTAGTCGCCGTCTTTGCCGTATTTTACGCACTGGCTGTGGATATTGGCCATGATGCCTTTAAGTTTGTTGTCGACCTCTTCGGCGCTCCAAGAGAGCTTCTGTGAATTCTGTGCCATTTCAAGACCGGATACCGATACACCGCCTGCGTTGGCAGCCTTTCCGGGTGCATAAAGTATCTTGGCGTTAAGGAATTCCTTGATAGCCTCGGGAGTTGATGGCATGTTGGCTCCTTCGCTGACTGCTATACAGCCGTTGGCAAGCAGTGTGCGGGCATCGTCGCCGTCAAGCTCGTTCTGGGTGGCCGAGGGCATGGCTATGTCGCACTTGTATACCCACGGACGTCCGCCTTCGACATATTCGCAGCCATACTCTTCGGCAAATTCGCGGATGCGGCCGCGATATTCGTTCTTTAGCTTGAATATGTAGTCGAGCTGCTCTTTGGTAAGCCCTTCGGGCACGTAGATGCAACCGTCGGAGTCACTCATGGTTATGACTTTGGCGCCGAGTTCAAGGAGCTTTTTGGCGGTGTAGGTGGCCACATTGCCCGAGCCGGATATAGCCACTACCTTGTCTTTTATGTCGATGCCGCGGGTGGCGAGCATGTTGAGCAGGAAGTATACGTTGCCATAGCCGGTAGCTTCAGGACGTATGAGCGAGCCGCCGAACTCAAGTCCCTTGCCGGTGAAGGTACCGGTAAATTCGCGGGCCATTTTTTTGTACATACCGTACATGTATCCGACTTCGCGTCCGCCCACACCTATGTCGCCGGCGGGTACGTCTGTGTCGGGGCCTATGTGACGCCAGAGTTCTGCTATGAATGCCTGACAGAAGCGCATGACTTCCATGTCGCTCTTACCGCGGGGAGAGAAGTCGGAGCCTCCTTTGCCGCCGCCCATGGGAAGTGTGGTAAGCGAGTTTTTGAAAGTCTGCTCGAAGGCGAGAAATTTAAGAATCGACTGGTTTACCGACGAGTGGAAACGGATGCCACCCTTGTACGGGCCTATGGCGTTGTTGTGCTGGATACGGTAGCCCATGTTGTTCTGTACTTTGCCTTTGTCGTCAACCCATGATACACGGAAAGAGAAGATGCGGTCAGGCAGACACAGACGCTCGATAAGGTTGTATCGTTCAAATTCGGGATGCTTGTTGTACTCGTCCTCGATTGTTGTTATAACTTCTTCTACTGCCTGAAGATATTCCGGTTCATTGGGGAAACGGCGACGCAGGTCGTCCAAAACTTCGGTTGCTTTCATTGTAACTTTCTTAAAATTGATAATATTCTGTTGTTTTGCGGCAAAGTTACAATAAAAAGTTTAAATTCCTAACATTTTTCAATAAAAATGTGTGTTTTGCTCTCATTTAGTCATTTCATGGCTTCGTAAAGCACCGACATTATGGCCGGTCTTATATTAAGGGTGGTAAAAGCGCGGTTGTCGCGCGACGGGTTGACACGGTTGCTGAGAAATATGTATATCAGTCCGTTGGCAGGGTCGACCCAGAAACCCGTACCGGTAAAGCCGATGTGTCCGAATGTAGAGGCGTCGGCCTGTGGTGCAGTAGGCGACTTATCCGGGTCGGCCATGTCGGGCTTGTCAAAGCCGAGTCCGCGGCGCGACCGAGGGCTCTTGGCGGTGGTAAACAACTTGACGGTCTTTGCCGACAATATTTTTTTGCCGCCGTAGTTGCCTCCGTTTAGCCACATCTGACATAATTTGGCAAGGTCTCCGGCAGTAGAAAAGAGTCCTGCATTGCCTTGTACTCCGCCGGAGAAAGCGGCGAGTTCGTCGTGTACGTAACCGTGTATAAGCTGTCGGCGCATGAATCGGTCGCTTTCTGTGGGCGCTATCTCCTTGGCTGAATGGCGCGACAAAGGCAGGTAGCCTGTGCGACAGGCCCCGAGCGGTGCGTAAATGCCCTTGTGCACATACTCGTCATGGCTTATGCCCGTAAGATTTTGTTCCATTTCCATCAGCAGTGCGAAGTTCAGGTCGGAGTAACGGTACGATTTTGAGGCGCGCAGGTCCATAGCATGTATACGCGCCATGATGGTGTCGTAGGCCGCTTTGCCCACATACAGCCCTTTTGCGGCAGGACGGTCGCAGTTCTCGCCGGGAGTATGAGAGGTCAGATCGGTACGTAGACGGGCTTGATTATTGCCGTATAATCCGCGGGCTATTTTTATAGTATTGGCCCCTCTCATGCGGTTGGAAGTCAGCCGTCCCGTATAGGTGGCGGTGTCCATAAAGAGTTTCATGACGTTCATTGCTGCCGGATAGCCGCTCTCATGATATAAAAGCTCCTTTACCGTAATGTCGTTTTTGCCACACTCTTTAAGCCCGGGTATGTAGCGGCTTGCAGGAGAGTCGAGTTCGAATAACGAACGGTCGTAAGCGAGCATGAGCCCGGGCAGAGTGCCGGCCACTTTGCTTACGGAGGCAAGATCATAAATGGTTGAGTCGTTTACGCGGTGTGTCTTGGTGTTGTCGGTGTAGCCGTAGCTTTTGTCGATGACTACGTTGCCGTTTCGGGCTACCAGTACCTGACATCCGGGAAAGGCTCCCGTGCGCAGACCCACGCTTACAAGCGAGTCTATTCTCTTTTCTACCGAGGGATTGAAGCCGGCTTCAGCAGGCGATTCGTAGCCTAAACGTGTCTTGAGAAGCCCGACGCAGGCTCCGGCAGGAGCTACTCCTTTGATGTCTACCGGCAGGGTGCCGTTGACTCTTATGCCGCCGAATATGGCTTGTGCGCCGTATTCCTGTGTCAGTTTGTTATTCTCATATGCTATGATGATAGACTTGGCCCCGACCGGTGCGAAACGGGCCACTTTATAGGGGTTGATGAAGAAGACCGTGATGAGATTTTTGCAGTCTTCGAGCTTTTTCAGTTCGGCTATGGTGGAGGCTTTGTCATTGTATACGGCCGCCACGACTGTATTATGCCGTTTTATGGCTTCGACCGTTGAGGGCGATAGGGCGGGTGAAGCGCTGTAAGTGTCGACTTGCGCGTACTTTCCACAGAAGCGTGTGAATGTATTCTGACGTCCTTCTCCGAGATTTACTACAGCTATGCTGTTTGTGTCGAGATTGTGCAGCGGAAGCAGGTCGGACGAGTTTTGGACACAGGTCATCATTGCAGCTGTGAGACGTCGGTTTACCGCCTCGGCTTCGGGCGATACGAGGTCTTTCTTCAGAGACGGGCTGACAGCCTTTGGCTGTTTTTCTGACAGACCGAACATATATTTATATGCAAGCACCTTCTTGCAGCGGTTTTCTATTATACTGTCGGGTATATCTCCCGATTTTACTGCATTGTATACGGCATCGATGTCGGTTGCGAGTGCCGTTGGCTCGAGAAGTATGTCGACGCCGGCTTTCAGTGCGGCCACACAGTTGTTTACTCCCGGTATGTTGGCTCCTTTCATGGCAAGTCCGTCGGTCCATACGAGTCCTTCGAAACCCAATCGGTCTTTCAGCACTCCGGTTATTATTTTTTGTGACAATGATGACGGTATGCCCGAAGGGTCGAGAGCCGGTACATTTAGATGGCCTACCATTATGCCCGACAATCCGGCATTTATGAACTCCTTGAACGGATACAGATCCACACTGTCGAGTTTGGCGGCATCGTGGTTGATGGCCGGAAGTGTCTTGTGGGAGTCGTTGTCGGTATCGCCGTGTCCGGGAAAGTGCTTGCCGACAGCCATGACTCCGCCGCTTTCAATGCCGCGCGAGTAGGCGAGACCGAGTTCCGCAACACGCTTGGGATTCTCGCCGAACGAGCGGAAGCCTATGACCGGATTCTGCGGATTGGAGTTGACGTCGAGAACCGGTGCGAAGTTGACCTGAATGCCGAGTAACCGGCACTGGCGTGCTGTCTCGCGTCCGTAGTCGTAAAGCAGTTGCGGGTCTTCGATGGCTCCGAGGCTCATGTTGTAAGGATAGCGCACGGTGCCGGTGACGCGCATCGACGGGCCCCATTCGCCATCAAGGGTCATGAGCAGCGGTACGTCGGCTATGGAGCGCGCGTAGTCCGTGAGTGCGGCATGTTGTTCTATCGTGCCTTTGCTGAATAGCAGTCCGCCTACACCTCGAGTCTTGACATAAGAGGCTATGGTGGAGCGGGCGGCTGTCATGTTGGCCGGACTTACTTTGGGTACGAATAGCTGTCCTATGCGTTGACGGAGTGTCAGTGACCGGTATACCGAGTCGACCCATCGGTCACAAGACTTTCTGTCTATTCCCGACATCATGTCGGGGACAGATGCGTAAAGTGTCATGGCACTTGCGGTAAATGCCAGAACCATAAGTGTGTATATGCGTCGCAATTGAAAAGATGTTTTATTGTGTTAGAAAAATCGTGTTGTTTTATGATGCCGGACTTACATGCGTGGACGGTCGTCGCGATATGTAATTTTACGGTTGTGTTGTCCCTCGATATAATCTATCATGGTCTCGTCAAGGCGTTTTTCGCTTCGTGTCATGATTTTACCCCGGGTCAGAGGCTTCATGTAATCGCCTCCTTGAGCGAGATAGTCGATAGTCACCACCGTATACGTTTTGTCCGGGTCTATGGATGATATGTCAACGCCGCCGCTTATGCCGTCGCCTCCGCGTCCTTTCATGACATCGATCGACGCCATAAGGTCGCGCCCTGTCAGTTGCATCACCACAAGTTTGTTGTCAAATGGCAGCATGGTCATTATCATTTCTTTGGTTATGTGTCCTGCGGGAAGTCCCCGGCGTATGCCGCCTTTGTTGACTATGGCGACGTCCACTGTGCGGTCGGTAAGCCGGCTGCCCATATCGCGCATGGCGTCGGCCACCCAGTTGAGCAGAAGCTGGCTGCCTACGGTAAATTCCTGAGCGAGTCGGCCTATTTTCATCGTCTTGAGCGAGTCCACACCTTGTCGGTAGGGATATAGTATGGCGGCGGTTTCGGAGTCTATGCGGTTGTCGAGTCTTTTGTCAACACTTATGAGCCTATAACCGGCGCGAGGTGAGTCCTTGTCGACAGTTATCTCTCCGAGATAGTGTCCGCGGCTGCCGGCCTGTGCCACAAGTACAGTATCGCCTGCGGCGTTTGGTACTTTCCATGCCGGTCTTGACTTTGACGGGTTCACTGCAGTATGGGAGTGTCCTCCTATTATTATGTCGATGCCTTCAGTGGATGATGCCAGTTCAATATCGCTCGGTGTGGGCGGATTTTGTGTGTCGTAGCCCACATGGGTAAGTGCTATGACCTTATCCGTGTGCTCAACATTGCGCAGGTACCAAGCCATGGCGTTGGCCGCTTTTATACCATCGGTATATTTTACTTTTCCCGCATTGCTGTCGGCTATCATGCCTTTCGGATCAAGGTTTATTGCCAAAAAGCCTATTTTGCAGTCTCCGATTGTTTTTATCGTATATGGCGTGAACAGGCTGTCGAGCGGAGTTTCACTCAGGTCGTAGTTTGTTGTGATAAGATCTGCGTCCAACTGCGATAGCTCGTTGGCAAGAACTTCGAGTCCGTTGTCAAACTCGTGGTTGCCGAGTATGGCTATGTCATAGCCAAGGGCATTCATCATCTTGCGCTCCACCTCACCCTTATAAAGTGTGTAATATAGGGTGCCTTGTACGGCATCTCCGCAGTCGACGAGCAGCACGCGTCCGGGCTTTTCTTGGCGTATGCTGTCAATAAGTACTTTGCGCCTCAGGACTCCTCCGAGGTTTTTGTCATCAGGGTCGAGGGCGCTGTGGGTGTCGTTGGTGTGAAGTATGATAATCTCTTCTGCCGGTGCTGCCATCGCAATAATGGCTAACGCGCACCCTGTAAGTATATTTCGCAGGTTCATTGTGCAGGTGTTTAAGTAATCGATAATTTGATACAGGAGATTAAATACAAATTTAATGATATTACCTAACATACACAAATGTCAAATGGGGACACCGATGGCGGTGCCACCGGTGTCCGTCAGCATATACGCGAGTTTTTATTAGTTTTTATAATCGGGCTCCAATGCGTATCTGAGTGCGTCGTATTTGGGACGGTCTGCATGATTGTTTTCAAACTGCACGTTGCCGCCGAATTTGGCATTTATTATAGCTTCTTTGTTATTATTGTAATACTCGGCTTCGGCAAGAGCTTTTTTTCTGTCGACTTTCTGGTATTCGTCGTGTGAATACATTGGAGTCATCGTCTTGTCGGTCTTTTCTATGCCTGTCGCTGTAAACTCGAAGCCTGATTCTGCTTCAGCTTTCAGTATAAGACCGGGCAGACCGTGGAACTTCCATGGTCCGTAGGGCAACGGTAGTTCCGGAGCAAACCATGCAGTCCATGCCCGGCCGTGGTAATCGGTCCGGGCGGCTACACATTCATAGCCTATTATGTTGGCGGTGGAGTCGCATATCTCCCATTGCATGTCATCCATAGGCTCGTCATAGTAGCACAACTCGCCGGCAAATTTGTCATAGAGCCTTAGGCTGTTGTCGTTTTTATTGCAGAACACATATGTATAGACATTCTTTACCGGCCCTTTGCGCAAGTCTATGGATATACTTCCTTCGGGACTCTGCGTCATACAGGCAGCCATGATTATCTGCTGTAGTTCTTTCTTGCCTTCTGGAGTAGACGACATCGAGTCAGACCATAAACTTAGGTCGTTGAAATATTTTGACTCCTCTGGTCCGGCAAGGAGTGTCATGCGGCATCCGGTCACAGTGTCGGTTTCCCAGTTTAGGGCCTTGACATCATAACTGACCATAATATGGGCCTTTTGTTGTGCGCCGGCAGTCATTGCTATGACACACATAAGGATAGCGGTTATTGTCTGGTTCATAAATTGATAGATGGATTATGTTTTTATCTGTAATCTGTTTCAATCAAGTCGACGATGGAAGATGGCGCGAATATGGAGCCGCCATGAACGTGATTGCCGTTCTCGTCTTTTATGGTGACACCCTCATTGCCTAATTTAGCATTGATTTGACCAAGAGGATTGTCGAGGAAGTTACGTTTTGCTTTGAGATATGATATGCGGTCGGTTTTCTCGTATTCGTCTGCAAGATAGACCGGAAGTATAGGCTTGTCGGTCTGTTGTAATCCGGTGGTTTCAAAGCGGTATTGGCCACCTTCGGCAGTTGCTTCCATAATAAGGCCGGGCAGTCCTTCCAGTTTCCATGGTCCGGCGTCAAGTGGAATTTCGGGAGTGAACCATGCGGTCCATTTGCGACCGTTGAACATAGTCGTTGCCTCGATGCACTCGTACCCGAGGATTGCTTTGGTCGAGTCGCTTATCTCCCAGTCCCATTCATGTAGAGGCTCTTCATAAAAGTATTTTTCAAGTCCGGCGTTGTCGTAATACAGACTTTTGTTTGCGGGGCGTGATTTTACAACATAATATGATCCGTCGGGCCGTGGTATATCATCCATTTTTCCTCCGAGGTAAGCGTTGCGGGTTATTTCCTGATATTTTGCTTTTCCGTCGGTAGTCGAGTTTAACGAGTCGATGTATTCTGTCATCGGCGAGAAGAATTTTGACTCATTGGCATTGGCAATCAATATGTACTGGTTTGTCAGGTCGTCTTTGCCGTTGCGCATATTTGGATGGTGAGCTGTATAGCTGACTTCTATGTCGGCTTTCTGTTGTGCTATCGCGGCAATCGACACAATACACATAAATAAAGATGTAATTGTCTGTTTCATATAAGCTATTTTCTTAGTGTTATCGAGAATAGGAGCTGACGGCCACGGAGCTGCCGCTGGCTCTCGAATGATGAGAGTTGCGAGTAAGTGGTGTAGTTGTAGCTTCGCTTGTTAAGTATATTGGTAAGCGACGTGGCAAACTCTATCCTCTTGTTGAGCTGAAAGGTCAGTTTGGTGTCAAGCATCACTATGTTTTTATAATTATGTTCGGTCAGTTCGTTGCGGTAATGCTCTCCGCTGAGAGTCCATTGCCATTTACGGTGAGGAATGAATGTGAGGCTCAGCTCGTTTTCCATCGTCGAGAGCCATGACTGGCTCTGTCTGTTTATTGTCAGACGGCTGTCAGACCAGTCTATACGATAGTCGAAGCTGAACCACCGGCATGGATTGCCGTTGATTTTGCCTCCGATGCTCCAGCCGGTGCTGACCGAGTTGACCGATTGCTCCTGCGAGAGCAACTGCGACTCGTTGCGGCTGAACGAACCGTTTACATTGCAGCTCCCGCGCATGAAGTCGAGGGTTTTGCCGAGACTTCCCATAGCCATGAACATTCTGCTGTCGTTTTTAGCATCGGCATAGCTGTAGATCACATAGTCGCCGTAAAGCTGCTGTGCCATGGTATAAGGGAGGCGGGTCCATGTCTGCATCGCCATGCCGTTGGCAAACAGACCATAGCGGGTGTGCTTGTAGTTGACGCTTGCCGACACATTCTGCGATGATGAGTTATAAAAATTATCCACACCCGACTTCAGTGTGCGATAGTTTGTCATTATCAGGCCGGGATGTATAAGATTGAGATCCATGGGTGACCGGCCAAGTCCGCCGCGAAGAGTGCCGGAAAAGCGGTTGTTAGGTTTCCAGTTGAAACTGAGTGACGGAGAGAAATATACCTCGTCGCGGTTTGCGATGGTCTTGTCAAAATTATAATGGGCATAACTTACGGGCAGGTTGAGCGACAGGTTTACCCGGCGCACCCAGTATTCAAACTTAGGAATAGCATAAACAGTGAGATAGTTTGTGTTGACTATGTTTTCAGTCAGCCCGGGAAGTTCCTCCGGCAATTCGGGCAAACGCGAGTCCATAGAGCGGAGATAACCTTTTATACCACCCTCAAGGCTTAGTGTCACACCTTTTATTATGAAAGCGTATGCCGCGCTTTCTTGAGTATAGAAAGCATGGTCGGAGATGTGTTGTCTGAAAGTATCTCCGCCGGTGTTTAAACTCAGCGTCTGTGGCAACGACTCCCATTCGTTTACGCTTTGGAAGGTAATAAGATGCTGTCCGTTGAAACGCTTAATCATCTTGAACTTGTTGGTGACATAATAATCAGGCAGTCTTGCTGATTGTGTGTTAGGTATAGAGCCTGTCGTTGTGAGGTCCATATCATCCCAGTCGATATTGGTCCGGAGGGTATTGTTGATGAACGCCGTCTTTTGGTTCAGCTCGTATATGAACTTGCCGCTGAGTGAGTGGCTATGTTCCGTGCCGTTGCGGTTTTCGGTGATTATGCGGTTTCCTTCATCAAGAAAGTACGTCGTGATGTTTGACGCATCGGCCATCACGCGGTTGAAAGAATAGTCGATATTGGCCTTGAACTCACCTCTGCCGAATTTCCACAGGCTGTTAGTCGACACAATAAATGAGCGGTTAAACAGTGTACGCTTGTCGCTGAGTGAAGGCACTCCGGGCATGGCTACGCCTATATAGCGGCTCAGTCCTGTCTGGCGCCGGCCGGCGAAGAAGTCAGTGCCCGATGACGATAGGTTCTCTCCGGTATTGTTGGTGCGCAAGGTGGTTATGTTCTGAAACGAAGGCATTACGGCCATAGCGAACAGCTCACCGTCCCATATCGCACCTTCGGGCTGCCACGACCAGCCTCCTCCGGCGTCGCCGTGAAAAGTCCATGTGGCCTTCGCCTTGTTTTTCAATTTGAGGTTTATAGCTGCTTTGTCGGAGAAGGATATGCCCGACAGCACCTGCATGGGCTGATGGTTCTCCATTACCTCCACGGCTCCCACATCGTCGTGGCTTATGCCGTTGGTGGCTATGCCGTATTTCCCGCCGAGCAGGTCGGAGCCTTCGATATAGAACTTGTTTATATCCTCGCCCTGATACTGTATTTTGCCGTTGTTTGCCACATCTATTCCCGGCATACGCTTCAGCACGTCGCCTATCGAGCGGTCCTGCTGCTGGGCGAAACCACCGACATTATAGGTTATTGTATCGCCCTGCTCGCGTATGCGGTCTGCTTTTACAGCCACTTCTTTGAGCTGTATGCTTCCCGGCTCCATATAGACTGTCAGCGGGAGGCCAATACTGTCAAGAGCAACTGACTGCTTGGCGAAACTCATCATCGATACCTCTAACCGGCAACCGGTTACCGATGGCATAGTGATAGCGAAGTCTCCATCAGATTTTGACGAGGTGAATTTCTTTATCTTGCCGTCAGCTCCCTTGACGATGACCGATGCTCCGACAAGAGGCTCATTGTTCTCCTTGTCGAGGATCCTGCCGGTCACATTGACTTGCGCCATTGTATTAATAATGACGTATAAACATGTCAGATATGCAATGAGTCGTTTCATAAATCGTGTGGATAGTTAGTCTCTTCCAAGTCATATTTGGGAGCCGAATCTTTCTTTTCAGGCATTTTCCCATTTCCGTACAGAGCATTCATTTTGGCAGCGAAGTTCGAGTTCTTGTACTTCCACCAGTCATTGAAATACTTATCCCGAAGCTGTTTCGTTACGCCTCGTTTGTCATCATAAGCCATGTACCCGACATCCGGAATACCGTTTTGTCGCAGTCCGGTTGCCGTAAAGCTGTACTCATGACGAGTATCGTATGCTTCAAGGATAAGCCCCGGCAATCCGCAGAGTTTCCACGGACCATCCTGAACGGGTATTTCAGGAGCGAACCATGCCGTCCATCTTCGGCCACGATAAGATGCAATCGCTTTAAAACACTCATATCCAAGTATAATTTTCACAGAGTCGGACACTTCCCATTGCGGCTTCTTCCACTCTTCTTCATAAACGCGTCGCTCTCCATCAAAATAATTTTTTTCCGTCAGACAACCATTCGGATAATTTTTGTAAATGTAGCTCCAATAATACCCCTCCGGAAGATTCTGAGTTCCGTTTTTCCTATTCTCTTCCATTGTGGCTATATACACTTTGAATTCGAGACTCGGATTTACAGCTGCAAGAGAATCTTTCCATAATCTGTTCACTCCGCAGAACAGCGACTTAGTAGCTCCGACGCGTAGCATAACCGGATCTTTAAAGAAGTGTTTGTCACGTTGCGTGGTGTCTGTAATTTGAATACGAGTATAATGCACTTCAAGAATTGACGGTTCGGCATCCTTTACATAGTCATCGGCATTTGCCGCGACTGCCATGAGCATAAAAAGATATGTAAAAAAACTTCTCATAATCTATAGTCTGTTTCAAGAAAATCGTATTCAGTTTGCACAGGGGCATCGGGACCGAGGTCAAGCATACCGCCGGTTGAGGCTTTTGCTATCGAATTGCTGTTGTCCCTGTAGTTTCTTAAGCTTTTCAGCATATCGAGCCGGTTGATACTTTCGTATCTGTCCTTGTCATATATGGGATACATAATCTGATTGGATTTTACCATGCCATCCGCTATAAAACTATGATGACCTTTCTCCTCCACGGCTTCGAGAATAAGCCCGGGCAGTCCGCATAGTTTCCACGGTCCGTCCTGTAGCGGAATTTCAGGAGCGAACCATGCAGTCCATTTCCGTCCGTGATAATGGGCCGTCGCCATGACGCATTCATATCCGAGTATTGTCTTTGTCGAGTCGCCTATATCCCATCTAAGTTCTGAAAACGGCTCGGCATATACGCCCATTTCCGTAATACCGGCTTTGTCATAGACAGTTGTCTGCTCCAGAGTATAATCCTTAAAAATGTACATGAAAGTCTTATAGACGATTGAGTTCATCGCACTTTCGTCCTTCGATTCGATGTATTTTCTCACGGCGATATCCATCATCTGCTTTGCTTTGGCACGTCCCGAAGGAGTTGACTTGAGAGAGTCTTTGTATTCTGTGCCTTGACAATAGAACTTTGACTGTTTTGAGTTGACAAGCAATAACATCGGAATATCTCGTTCGGTATATTGTGTATTACCTCGCAAAAACTTTTCGTGATATCTGTAGCTTACCTTGATTTCGGCACGCGTATACTCAGGTTGCTTTTCTGCATAAATACCGGCAGGCATGCCGACAGACATAAATATAATTATTATGCTCTTTAGTCGGGCGAGGCATTTTATTGTGATTCCGTGCATGTGATAAAATTAGGATTAAAACTAAAATTATAGTTTGTGACTGCAAAATTAGTTGAATTTTTGGTTTTACCTAAAAAATATCAGGAAAAGTAAAGTGCAAGGTATAATTTTTTGCGTTTTTGTGGTTAGTTGACATAATGCTTCATTGTTTGAAGTTTAATTTGTAATTTTGCGCCTAATAAATTGGTATGAAATGAAACTTATTGCCGACAGTGGAAGCACCAAAGTAGAATGGTGTCTTCTTGATCATGATAAACCGGTGAGACAGATATTTACTTCAGGATTTAACGCCTTGATGCTCACTGAAGAGGAGATAGCACAATATCTTGACGATGAACTTATGTCTCAGTTGGGCGAACAAGCCCGGTCAGTAACCGAAGTGCATTTTTACGGTGCCGGATGTATAGACGAAGAAGTATGCCGCAATGTGCGGCGAGCTATTCGCCAGAATATCGACGTGCCGACAATAGAGGCTCATAGCGACCTGCTTGGTGCGGCCCGTGCTTTGTTTGGAGAGCGTGAGGGTATAGCCTGCATACTCGGTACCGGGTCAAATTCATGCTATTACAACGGCCGTGAGATAAAGGATCATGTAAGCCCTCTCGGCTATATACTCGGCGACGAAGGCAGCGGAGCGGTACTCGGCCGCCATCTTATAGGCGATGTCCTTAAACATCAGTTGCCCAGAGAGCTATGTGACCGTTTTCTTGATGAATACAATCTTACGTCCAATGCTATAATACGCCGGGTGTATAAGGAGCCGTCTCCCAATCGTTTTCTTGCGTCAGTAACACCGTTTTTGCTGAAAAATATCGAAGAACCGGCTATACACCGTCTGGTGCTCAATGAGTTTAAATCCTTTTTTGTACGCAATGTGGCCCAATATGATCGTTATAGGGTATTGCCGGTAAGTTTTGTCGGCTCCATAGCCTATCTGTACCGGTCTGTGCTTGACGAAGCCGCCGCTGCGCTCGATGCCACGGTCGATACCGTGATAAAGACTCCCATGGAAGGTTTGGTAAAATACCATGCCAATTTATAGTATTACGGATTCGTAAGACATGAATACATCCGCTACCGAACTCATACTTGTCAATATATCGGGTTATGACCGTCCCGGTGTGACATCGGCGCTTACCGAGATACTTGCCCAATATGACGCCTCTATTCTTGATATAGGTCAGGCCGACATCCATCATACACTATCGCTCGGTATACTGTTCAAGACCGACGGCTCGTTATCGGGCAATATAATGAAAGACCTACTCTTTAAAGCGTCGGAACTTAATGTACACATTCGTTTCACTCCTGTATCGGTAAAAGAATATGAGGAGTGGGTGGGACTGCAAGGCAAGAACCGCTGGATCGTGACTCTTCTCGGACGCCGGCTGACGGCTCGTCAGATAGCTGCTGTGACCAAGATTATCGCCGGGCAGAATCTTAATATTGATAGTATACAGCGCCTTACCGGACGAGTGCCCCTTGAGGAGAGCGAGGAAGCGCGAGCCAAGGCTTGTGTGGAATTTTCAGTTCGCGGAAATCCGCGTGACGCTGCTGATATGCAGCTGCAGTTCATGCACTTGTCGGCTACGGAAAATTTTGACATATCGCTTCAGCAAGACACGATGTACCGTCGTTGTCGCCGTCTCGTGTGCTTTGACATGGACTCGACGCTTATCGAGACCGAGGTCATCGACGAACTTGCCGAGCGTGCCGGCGTGGGCGAACAGGTGAAAGCTATAACAGAGCGTGCCATGAGAGGCGAGATCGATTTTGACGAGAGTTTCATGGAGCGAGTGGCTTTGCTTAAAGGGCTTGATGAAAGTGTCATGCGTGAAATTGCTGAAAACTTGCCTGTTACCGAAGGGGTGGGGCGTATGATGGAGGTGCTCAAGCGGGCAGGTTTTAAAACGGCGATCCTTTCCGGCGGGTTCACGTATTTCGGCAACTATCTTAAGCAGAAATTCGGTATAGACTATGTGTATGCCAACGAACTCGAGATTATCGACGGAAAACTTACCGGACGATATGTAGGAGAGATTGTCAACGGACGACGCAAGGCCGAGTTGCTTAGGCTGCTGGCACAGGTGGAGCATATAGACATAGCACAGACTATAGCTGTGGGTGACGGCGCAAATGACTTGCCTATGCTGGCCACAGCCGGACTTGGAATTGCATTTCATGCCAAACCCAAAGTTAAAGCAACCGCAGGACAAAGTATATCAACAATCGGGCTTGATGGAGTGTTGTACTTTATAGGATTTAAAGACTCATTCATTTCAGATGGCTCGAATGTACCCAACTATTGAGGAGATTGTGAAAAAGGCTGCGATATATATTGCAATCGTGGCTATGTCAATGACTTTCTGCGCGAGTGCGCAGCAGTCGGTTGGACTGGTATTGAGTGGTGGCGGTGCCAAAGGCATCGCTCACATAGGTGTCATTCAGGCTCTTGAGGACAATGACATACCTATCGATTATATCGCCGGCACTTCGATGGGAGCAATTGTGGGCGGGTTATATGCTGCCGGATATACACCGGCGGAAATGATGGACCTGATCGAGTCAAAAGGCTTTTCTTATTGGTCGACAGGGGTTATAGATCCTTCATGGGAGTATTACTATGCTAAGGATGACCCGACACCAAAGCTGGCATCGATAAATCTTAATCTGCGCGACTCGACAGCCAACAATAACATACTTCCTACAAGCCTTATAAATCCGCTTCCGATGAATTATGCGTTCATGGAGCTGTTTGCAAAGTATACCGCACAGTGCAACGGCGACTTCGACCGGCTGTTTGTGCCGTTTCGCTGTGTCACTTCCGATGTATACAGTAAGCATAAGATAGTATGCCGTTCTGGTTCGTTGGGCAATGCCGTCAGGGCCTCAATGTCATTTCCTATTGTGTTTGAGCCTATCGAAATGGATGGGGTTCTTGTCTATGACGGAGGTATATACGATAACTTTCCGGTAGATGTCATGCGCGAGGATTTCGCTCCCGATATAATGATAGGAGTCGATGTGAGTTCTCCCGATAAAAAGCCCAATCCTAACAATCTGATGCAGCAGGTTGAGGATATGATTATCCAGAAAAACGATTATTCGCTTCCTGATGATGAGGGCATAAAACTGCATGTGCCTGTACAGAATTTCGGCCTGCTCGATTTTCCGGCATGCCGGCAGATCTACAAGATAGGTTACGACTGTGCCATGGCTATGATGGACTCGATAAAGGGGCGCGTCAACGTGCGCATTCCGGGTGAAGCGCGTAGTCTGCGCCGAGCGGTTTTTAAGTCGCAGACTCCTTATGTGGAATTTGACTCCGTTAAAGTCAGCGGGGGCAGCCCTCACCAGAATGCATACATAAAGTATCTTTTTACAAAGGGCAGTGACGAGTCATTCGGCCTTGCACAGGCGCGTGATGCATATTATCGCGCGATAACGCCGGGCAAGCTCCGCAATCTGGTGCCTAATGCTTTGTGGAATCCTTCTACCGGACGCTTTACGCTCGATCTTAAAGCCGATGTGAAAAATAATTTTGCCATAGGTCTTGGCGGTTATATCAGTTCATCGACCAACTCGATGTTGTTTATGTCGACCGGTTATAATACATTGAGCTTCAATTCGCTTAATACATCTCTTAATGTATGGATAGGGCAGAGCTATATGGCTGCGAAAGTCGGGGCCAAGATAAATATGCGCAGCACCATACCGTCGTATATGATGATATATGGAGTAATATCGCGTCAAAAGATGTATGACTCCGACCGTATATTTTATAATGACGGCACTACATTGGTGACCGACATGCAGCTGTTCGGGCGTATGAGCTATGGTATGGCTATGGGGCGCAACGGCAAACTGGCGTTTGAACTCGGGTACGGACGTCTTACCAATCGTTTTTTTGACGGAATGGTTATCGGCAAGGACTCGCGTGACCGTCTGGTGCGTGACCTTGCGCAAGTACGTCTGCATTACGAAAACAATACGCTTAACGATGTGCTTTATCCTACGCAGGGCCATATGATTAAGGCTACTGCCATAGGCGTGTACGGCGACCGTAGTTTTTACCCTCATAACAATGACGAGATCAAGACGCGAACTTCCGGGGTAAAGTGGATGCAGCTTAGTGCTGAACTCGAAAAGTACTGGTCTGTAAATCGAAACTTCGGTATCGGTATTGAGAGTAATGCGGTAATAAGTACCCAGAAACCGCTTGACAGCTATGCCGCCACGATGGTGACACTGCCGTCTTTTCACCCTACGGCGTCGACATACAATTCGTTTAATTCCGCCCTAAGAGCTTCCAAATTTGTGACTTTAGGCATCCAGCCGATATGGAAAGTGTCAAATATGCTTCAGATACGCGGTGAGTTCCACTGTTTCATGCCGTGGCGTAAGCTGGAGGCGGAGAAGGATGAAAACACCGGTATATATATGTCGCATTACGGGCACCGGCTTTCCAATCCTGAGTTTTTCGGCGAGATGTCGGCTGTCTATGCTTTGCCTTTTGCCCATTTTACTGCTTATGCCAATTATTGTACATCGCCTGATGCGCGATGGAATTTCGGTATATCGTTCGGGCTGTTTTTCCTCGCTCCGCAGTTTATGAAATAAGAAATTAACCGATTACATAAAACTTAAAGGAAAAGATTGTTTTAGAATTATGATTTTGCAATGTGCAGTGTTGTTTGCCTTTCTTGCGATAGGTGAACTTATTGTATGGCTTACCGGCATACCGGTGCCTTCAAGTATAATAGGCATGCTTGCGTTGACAGCCGCTTTGAAATTACGGATTGTCAGGCTCATGTGGGTTGACAAAGTGTCGGATTTTCTTGTTAAGAATCTGGGCTTTTTCTTTGTTCCCGCGGGTGTGGGACTAATGAATTGCCTCGGACTTATAAAGGCCGAATGGATACCTGTCGTTCTTGCCTCGACTATAAGTACATTTGTCATAATAGCTGTGACCGGCTGGGTGCATCAGTCGGTACGTCGCATATTATCTTCACATCATGATTTATCTCGAAAATAAATTCTTTCTCATAGGGTTTACATTTATTGTATATGTGGCCTCACAACTGCTTCAGCGACGTACTGGTGTGTCATATCTCAATCCCATACTTGTATCTATAGCGGTTCTTGTAGGTTTTATGCTTTGTTGTGGCATTGAGTATGAAACCTATGCCGAAGGAGGTGATTATATTGACTTCTGGCTCAAACCGGCTGTCGTGGCCCTCGGGGTGCCTCTGTACAGACAGCTCGAAGCCATTAAAAAGCAGCTTTTGCCGATAATGCTTGCCGAGCTTGCGGGTTGTATTGCCGGTATTGTTTCGGTAGTCTTGTTGGCTGAACTGTTCGGCGCATCGCGTGAGGTAGTCTTGTCATTAGCCTCAAAGTCCGTGACCACACCTATCGCTATTGAGGTGACGCAGGCTATAGGAGGCATTCCCGCTCTTACAGCCGCCGTGGTTGTATGTACAGGTATATTTGGCGGTATGACAGGCTTCAAGCTTATGAAGTATTCGAGAGTGAAGAGCCCTATAGCGCAGGGCCTTTCGATAGGTACCGCAGCTCATGCCGTGGGCACGTCGGCAGCTATGGACGTTGGTTATCGTTATGGTGCCTTTTCGTCATTGGGCCTTACCATAAACGGCCTTTTTACAGCGCTGCTTACTCCATTTATTCTATCTCTGCTCGGTTATACGGTATAAACCACCGGTCTACTGGAGGAAGATTGCGGCCTACGGAAGCAGTGTAGTCATTTCAACCGGGTTTTGCCGCTGACCACTATGAATTTAAGTCTGTTATTACAATGATTCGGTAAAATTTGAGGTTGTTCAGCCTTGGTTAAGCCGCTAACTGAGCCAACCGATGATTTATTTTCTGAATTATTTTGAGATGCGGAGATTTTCCGCAAGTCGAAATAATTGTTGAGGC
>Ga0209064_1000555_pt1 | contig 81391 bp, 66 predicted proteins | sample Inofromicrocosms_FD_187498 | JGI IMG/M metagenome (GOLD analysis project Ga0209064, IMG submission 187498) | Mouse cecum microbial communities from Vienna, Austria - Inoculum for glucosamine and mucus D2O microcosms (SPAdes) (version 2) | ecosystem: Host-associated > Mammals > Digestive system >...
TGAAAAACTCTATTTGCATAATCTAATTTAGATATTTCCAGCTGATTATGCAAGTCTATAAATATAATTTCACTAAAACCGCCTTGAAATTAACCAAATCTTATATAAATTTCATGCGCCGGCCCTGATGTGTTTCTTGTGCCGTTTGGCTGTGACGGGGATAATGCTTATCTTTGTGCTTTCGTTTAATAATTAAATATGTGTAGTGCCTTATGGCTGTTACCCTGTTGACCTTGCTTTTTGCCGCTGTGTTTTTCGTGTGGGGGCGTGTGCGTTCCGATGTAGTCGCGCTCATTGCGCTTGTTGTCCTGACGGTGTCGGGGGTTCTGACGACCGGTGAGGCCCTTTCGGGTTTTTCCAACTCTATTGTTATCATGATGATAGGGCTTTTTGTGGTCGGCGGGGCGATATTCCGCACTGGACTTGCCAAAATGATTGGGGCGAGGATGCTGAAACTGTCCGGAAACAACGAATTGAAACTGTTTCTGCTCGTGATGGGGGTGACGTCGGTAATAGGGGCGTTTGTGAGCAATACGGGCACTGTCGCGCTGATGCTGCCCATTGTGGTCAGTATGGCGGCAAGTTCGGGACTGAGTACTTCGCGGTTGCTGATGCCGCTGGCGTTTGCGAGCAGCATGGGCGGTATGATGACTCTTATCGGCACCCCTCCCAACCTTATTATAGAGGAGACGCTTGCCGATGCGGGATATGGCCGGCTGTCGTTCTTCTCGTTTTTCCCGGCTGGAATAGTGTGTCTCGTGGCGGGAACGCTCATGCTGATTCCGTTGAGCAAGTGGTTTCTCTCGGGGCGCGGAGGCGCGCAGAAGGGAGAGTCGGTTGTCAACAAGTCGCTCGGTCAGCTGGTTGAGGAATACGGCCTTAACGCCGACCTCTACCGCGTGGAGATTGACCGCCACTCGTCGGCGCGCGGCAAGACAATCGGCGGCATGGAGCTGCGCAGGCGTTATGATCTTGACGTGCTTGAAGTCCGCAGCGGGGAAAGTTCCCGCCACAGCATCATCAGGAACATTGTGCAGCACGCTGCCGACCCCTCGCGCAAGCTGCACACGGGTGATGTCATGTATCTCCGGGGCAGTGCTGCGTCGGTCGAGGAATTTGCGCGTGATTACGGCCTGAAGGTCTGCTCACCCGAAGACGGGCGCGGACTTGAATTTTATGACATAGGGATGGCCGAGATTGTGCTGATGCCTTCGTCGCGCATCGTCAACCGCACGATTGCCGATATCGGGTTCCGAAACCATTATAAGGTGAATGTAATCGCTATCCGCCGCAAGAACGAGTATCTGCGCAGCGACTTGGCGCGGCAGGCCGTCCGTCCGGGCGACGTGCTGCTCGTGCAAGGCTCGTGGCACAGCATAGCCGAGCTTGGCAACGATGCCGATGACTGGGTGGTTCTCGGGCAGCCGCTTGCCGAGGCCGCCAAGGTCACGCTCGACTACAAGGCTCCGCTTGCCGCGATAATAATGGCTGTCATGGTGGCGATGATGGTTTTTGACTTTATTCCCGTGCCGCCTGTGATGGCTGTCATGATTGCCGCCATATTGATGGTGCTGACGGGGTGTTTCCGCAACGTCGAGGCGGCTTACAAGACGATAAATTGGGAGAGTGTCGTCCTTATCGGGGCGATGATGCCGATGTCGATGGCCCTTGAGAAAACCGGGGTGTCAGATGTGGTCAGCTCGGCTCTTGTCGGGAGTCTGGGCGAGGCGGGCCCTCTCGCCCTGCTGGCCGGTATATATTTTACCACGTCGCTGATGACGATGTTTATCAGCAATACGGCCACGGCGGTTCTTGTGGCTCCGATAGCGTTGCAGAGTGCCGTTGCACTTGGCGTCAGTCCGGTGCCTTTTCTGTTTGCGGTCACTTTTGGGGCGAGCATGTGTTTCGCGTCCCCGTTTTCGACCCCGCCTAATGCTCTTGTGATGCCTGCGGGTCAGTATAGATTCACGGACTATGTCAAGGTGGGCATGCCGCTGCAGGTGCTCCTCGGAGTGGTCATGATATTCGTCCTTCCGCTGTTTTTTCCGTTCTGACGGCTTTTGACGGTGAAAAAAGTGTTTTGCGCTGTGCTTGATATTCAACGCGTTATGAAAAAGTGGTGAAAAAAGTGTGTAAAAAAATGTAAAAACATTTGGCCGATTGAAAAATATGCTCTAACTTTGCAATCGCTTTTGGGAAACAACGCTACGGCGAATCCCGGTAAGCAAGAGAACAATAACTTGTTGCCTCTTTAGCTCAGTTGGCCAGAGCACGTGATTTGTAATCTCGGGGTCGTTGGTTCGAATCCGACAAGAGGCTCAACTAAGAATAAAAAAACAACCAAGAGGGAAACCTCGTGGTTGAAAAGGGCGAATACCAGAGTGGCCAAATGGGGCAGACTGTAAATCTGCTGGTTTTTACCTTCGGTGGTTCGAATCCATCTTCGCCCACAATACCAATCGTTGCGGAAGTAGCTCAGTTGATAGAGCATCAGCCTTCCAAGCTGAGGGTCGCGAGTTTGAGCCTCGTCTTCCGCTCTAATTTTGCCTATGTAGCTCAGGGGTAGAGCACTTCCTTGGTAAGGAAGAGGTCGCGGGTTCAAATCCCGCCATCGGCTCTTAAAACTTAAATGACGGCCTCGATAGTGTCTTCTCGCTATCGTGGCGTCTTGTTGAAAAAGTAATCATTTAATCAAATAAAATAGCAAAGTTATGGCTAAAGAGAAATTCGAAAGAACGAAACCGCATGTTAACATCGGTACTATCGGCCACGTTGACCATGGTAAGACCACTCTGACTGCCGCAATCACCACTGTGCTTGCTAAGAAAGGTCTTTCTGAGGTTAAGTCGTTCGACCAGATCGACAACGCTCCCGAGGAAAAGGAACGTGGTATTACTATCAATACCGCTCACGTTGAGTATGAGACCGCTAATCGTCATTATGCTCACGTTGACTGCCCCGGACACGCTGACTACGTTAAGAACATGGTAACAGGTGCCGCTCAGATGGACGGTGCTATCATCGTGGTTGCTGCAACTGACGGTCCCATGCCCCAGACTCGCGAGCACATCCTTCTCGCCCGTCAGGTGAACGTTCCCCGTCTCGTTGTGTTCTTGAACAAGTGCGACATGGTCGACGACGAAGAAATGTTCGAACTCGTTGAGATGGAAATGCGTGACCTTCTTTCGACTTACGAATATGACGGCGACAACACCCCCATCATCCGTGGCTCTGCTCTCGGCGCGCTTAACGGCGAACCCGAATGGGAAGCTAAGGTTGTTGAGCTGATGGACGCTGTTGACAACTGGATTCCCCTGCCTCCCCGCGACATCGACAAGCCCTTCCTTATGCCTGTTGAAGACGTGTTCTCAATCACCGGTCGTGGTACTGTAGCTACCGGTCGTATCGAGACAGGTGTCGTTAAGGTAGGTGACGAAGTTCAGATCATGGGTCTTGGTGCTGACCTCAAGTCGGTTGTTACCGGTGTTGAGATGTTCCGCAAGCTCCTCGATCAGGGTGAAGCCGGTGACAACGTAGGCCTCCTTCTCCGCGGTATCGACAAGAAGGAAATCAAGCGTGGTATGGTAATCTGCCACCCCGGAGTTGTTAAACCCCACAGCAAATTCAAGGCTTCTGTCTACATCCTCAAGAAAGAGGAAGGTGGCCGTCACACTCCGTTCCACAATCACTACCGTCCCCAGTTCTACATCCGCACACTTGACGTGACCGGTGAAATCACCCTTCCCGAAGGTGTAGAAATGGTAATGCCCGGTGACCACGTTGAAATCATCGTTGACCTCATCAACCCCGTAGCATGCGACACCGGTCTTCGTTTCGCTATCCGTGAAGGCGGCCGTACCGTTGGTTCAGGTCAGATCACTGAAATCCTCGACTAATACAATATAAGTCGATTTCCGGCGGGACACCGCGTCCTTGATGGAAAGAAAACCTAAAATCGGCTCTCGGCAGCGAGAGTAATCTGAAAGTCGGGAGCCGATTTTACCTATACGGGACTAGCTCAGTTGGTAGAGCACCGGTCTCCAAAACCGGGTGTCGGGAGTTCGAGTCTCTCGTCCCGTGCTTAGAAAAAATAAGAAATGAGCAAACTGAAACTACTTACGGATATCGAGGAGTCTTACACCGAGTTGCGGTATAAGACTTCTTGGCCTACTAAAGGCCAACTGGTCAAGAGCGCGATTATCGTGTTGATTGCTTCCATCATTATTGCCGCGATAGTCTTTGTGATGGACCAGGTGGTCGATACTATCATGCACTTTATCTACGGTTTGGGTCAGTAATCTTTTAACGTCGATAATCAATGGCTGAAGGAAAGAAAGCATGGTACGTTCTGCGTGCCATCTCGGGCAAGGAAGCCAAGGTCAAGGAGGTTTTGGATGCAGCAATCCGTAACACCGACCTCGGTAAATATGTCTTCCAAGTATTGATTCCTACTGAAAAAGTGCTGACCGTGCGTAACGGAAAGAAGGTTATCAAAGAAAAAAACCTTTATTCCGGCTACGTCTTTGTCGAGTGTGATCTTCAAGGCGAAGTTCTCTATGAACTGCGCAATACCACTAACGTTATCGATTTCCTCAGGGGTCGCGGAAAAAACGCAGCTCCCGAGGCATTGCGTGAAAGCGAAGTGCGTAGGATGCTCGGTGCAGCCGACGCGCTGATTGACACTGCCGATGACGGTAATGACTACATGGTGGGCGAATCGGTGAAGGTGACTTTCGGCCCTTTCAACGGATTCTCCGGCACAATTGAGGAAGTCAACCGCGAGAAAAAGAAACTGAAGGTAATGGTCAAGATCTTCGGGCGTAAAACCCCGCTTGAACTTGAAAATTCGCAGGTAGAGCGTGAATAGCCCCACGCGGTGACACGCCCTCAGTGGCACTGACCCCGGCGCTGAAAAGAGACGGGGGATTGTCATGTGGAAATGTCACCCCGGGAGATGCTGGAATTAGCCGCAGCGCTCCTGCCGGTTACGAGGCAGCGGCTGCACGGTGACTGAACAGTGTCGTTTTAACCGATTAACAACTTTATAAACTAAGATTTATCATGGCTAAAGAAATTGCAGGTCAGATTAAATTGCAAATCAAAGGAGGAGCCGCAAATCCTTCGCCTCCCGTTGGTCCCGCCCTTGGTTCCAAGGGTATCAACATCATGGAGTTTTGCAAGCAATTCAATGCCCGCACACAGGACAAGGCTGGCAAAATCCTGCCTGTTGTAATTACTTATTACACTGACAAGAGCTTCGACTTCATAGTCAAGACTCCCCCTGTCGCTATCCAGCTCCTTGAAGCTACAAAGCTCAAGAGCGGTTCCAAGCAGCCCAACCGTAACAAGGTGGGCGAAGTGACTTGGGAACAAGTCAAGGCTATCGCCGAAGACAAGATGCCTGACTTGAACTGCTTTACCGTTGCATCGGCAATGCGCATGGTTGCCGGAACTGCAAGAAGTATGGGTATCACCGTGAAAGGTGCTTTTCCTGAAAACCTCTAAAAACTTCAATTGACATGAGTAAACTGACGAAAAATCAAAAGTTGGCCCAAGAGAAGATTGAAGCTGGCCGAGTTTATACTCTTGCTGAAGCCGTGGAACTCGTGAAAGAAATTACTTTCACCAAATTTGACGCTTCCCTTGACATGGATGTCCGCCTCGGCGTTGACCCCCGTAAGGCTAACCAGATGGTGCGTGGCGTTGTTACGCTCCCCAACGGAACCGGTAAACAAGTGCGTGTACTTGTCCTCTGCAACTCCGACGCTGAAGCTGCCGCCAAGGCCGCCGGTGCCGACTATGTTGGTCTGGACGAATATATCGAAAAAATCAAAGGCGGCTGGACCGATGTCGATGTCATCATCACTCAGCCCGCTATCATGGGTAAGATTGGTGCCCTCGGCCGTATCCTCGGCCCCCGCGGCCTCATGCCTAACCCCAAGAGCGGAACTGTGACTGTAGATGTCGCCAAGGCTGTCGAGGAAGTGAAAAAAGGTAAGATCGACTTCAAGGTTGACAAGAACGGTATCGTTCACTCGTCTATCGGCAAGGTGTCATTCACACCCCAGCAGATGCGTGAGAACGCCCGCGAGTTTGTCAACACGCTGATCAAGCTGAAACCCGCTACCGCCAAGGGTACCTATATCAAGAGTATTTATCTTTCGAGCACAATGAGTCCCGGTATCAAGATTGATTCCAAGTCAATCGACGAATAACTTAAAACTGATTGAACAATGAAAAAGGAAGATAAAATTGTTGTTATAGAAAAAATCGCTCAGACTCTCAAAGAGTACAGCTGTTTTTACCTTGCCGAGACCGCAGGCCTTGATGCCGAGCAGACTACCAACCTCCGCCGCGCCTGCAACAAGGCCGACATCAAGCTGATGGTTGTCAAGAACACCCTGCTTCACAAGGCTCTCGAGTCACTTGACGGTGACTTCTCTGAACTCTATTCTTCTCTTGAAGGTCCTACTTCTGTGATGTTCTCCAACGTGGGCAACGCCCCCGCCAAGCTCATCAAGGAAATGACCGGCAAGGACAAGACCCTCCCCCGTTTCAAGGCCGCTTATGTTGAAGAGACCGTATATGTCGGAGAAAACCAGCTCGACACCCTCGTTGCTATCAAGAGCAAGAACGAGCTTATCGCCGACGTTGTCGCACTTCTTCAGTCGCCCGCCAAGAATGTTGTTTCCGCACTTCAGAGTGGTGGCAACAAACTCCACGGAATCCTTGAAACTCTTTCCAAGAAAGAGGCTTAATAGGCTGATTTCAACGGCCGGGGCCGCATAATTCCCGGCATCCCCAATATTTTACCCAACCAACAAAAATAACAATTAAATCATATACTAAAATGGCAGATTTAAAAGCTTTTGCAGAACAATTAGTTAACCTCTCAGTTAAGGAAGTAAACGAACTTGCTCAGATTCTCAAGGACGAGTATGGCATCGAACCCGCTGCTGCCGCTGTCGCAGTTGCTGCCGGTCCCGCTGCAGGTGCTCCCGCTGAAGAAGAAAAGACTTCATTCGACGTAGTCCTCAAGTCAGCTGGCGCCTCTAAGCTCGCCGTTGTTAAACTCGTGAAGGAACTCACCGGTCTTGGCCTCAAGGAAGCTAAGGAAATGGTTGACGGTACTCCCAGCGTCATCAAAGAAGGTGTCGCTAAGGCTGATGCCGAAGGCCTCAAGAAGCAGCTCGAAGAAGCCGGCGCTGAAGTTGAGCTTAAATAATAACCCTGTTAATCAGGTAGATAGGTTAAGAATCATCTTTACAGTTGATTCTTAACCTTTCGTGTTCTTTTTAAAGTTGAGTTCCTTTAATGTTTATTAACCAATAGATGTCAGTTACAACAGATAAACCCCGTGTTAACTTCGCGTCGGTAAAAAATCCTCTGCCTTATCCCGACTTTCTGGAGGTGCAACTGAAATCGTTCCGCGATTTCCTACAGCTTGACACCCCCCCGGAAAAAAGAAATAATGAGGGGCTCTTCAAAGTATTTGCCGAGAATTTCCCTATCGCGGACACTCGCAACAACTTTGTACTTGAATTCCTTGATTACTATATCGACCCCCCGCGCTATTCGATTGAAGAATGTCTTGAACGCGGCCTTACATATAGTGTCCCCCTCAAAGCCAAATTAAAGCTATACTGTACCGACCCTGACCACGAGGACTTTGCAACTGTGATACAGGATGTGTATCTCGGCCCAATCCCTTACATGACCGAGAAAGGCACATTTGTTATCAATGGCGCGGAGCGCGTTGTCGTTTCCCAGTTGCACCGCAGTCCCGGTGTGTTCTTCGGACAGTCAACCCATGCCAACGGTACTAAACTCTACTCGGCGCGTATTATCCCATTCCGCGGTTCGTGGATTGAGTTTGCAACCGACATCAATAACGTGATGTATGCCTACATCGACCGCAAGAAGAAGCTCCCCGTGACAACCCTGTTGCGCGCAATCGGTCTTGAAAGCGATAAAGACATCATCGAAATTTTCGGACTCGCCGAGGAGGTCAAGGTCAACAAGACCAATCTCAAAAAGGCTGTCGGACGAAAGCTCGCCGCCCGTGTCCTCAAGACTTGGGTGGAGGATTTTGTCGACGAAGATACCGGCGAGGTTGTTTCAATCGAGCGTAACGACGTTATCCTCGACCGTGAGACTGTCCTTGAAGAAGACAACATTCAGGAAATTCTCGACTCGGGTGTGGCCACTGTCCTTCTCCACAGGGAAGATGCCAACACTTCCGACTACTCGATTATCTTCAATACCCTCCAGAAAGATACATCCAACTCTGAAAAGGAGGCTATACAATATATCTACCGTCAGCTCCGCAACGCCGAGCCGCCGGACGATGCCAGCGCACGCGAGGTTATTACCAACCTCTTCTTCTCCGAGAAACGTTATGACCTCGGCGAGGTAGGACGCTACCGCATCAACAAAAAACTCGGTCTGACCACTTCGATGGACGTGAAGGTCCTTACTAAGGAAGACATCATCGCCATCATCAAGTATCTCATCGAGCTCATCAACTCCAAGACCGATGTCGATGACATCGACCACTTGAGCAACCGCCGCGTGCGCACTGTCGGCGAGCAGCTCTACAATCAGTTCGGCGTAGGTCTCGCCCGCATGTCGCGCACAATCCGTGAGCGCATGAATGTGCGTGACAACGAGGTATTCACCCCCATTGACCTTATCAACGCCAAGACTATCTCAAGCGTCATCAACACCTTCTTCGGCACCAACGCTCTGTCCCAGTTCATGGACCAGACCAACCCCCTTGCCGAGATTACCCACAAGCGCCGTATGTCGGCCCTTGGCCCCGGTGGTCTGTCGCGCGAGCGTGCCGGTTTCGAGGTGCGAGACGTTCACTACACCCACTATGGCCGTCTGTGCCCCATCGAGACGCCTGAAGGCCCTAACATCGGCCTTATTTCATCGCTTTGCGTCTATGCCAAAATCAACGACCTCGGTTTCATCGAGACTCCCTATCGCGAGGTTAAGGATTCGCGCGTAAACCTTAACAACGACGAGGTAATCTACCTGACCGCCGAGATTGAGGAAGGCAAAGTAATCGCTCAGGGCAACGCCCCCGTCAATGACGACGGTTCCTTCCAGCGCGACCGCGTCAAGGCCCGTCTTGATGCCGACTTCCCCATCGTTCCCCCATCCGAGGTAGAACTGATGGATGTGTCGCCCACACAGATTGCCTCTATCGCGGCATCTCTCATCCCCTTCCTTGAGCACGACGACGCTAACCGCGCCCTCATGGGATCTAACATGATGCGTCAGGCAGTTCCCCTCCTCCGCAGCGAGTCACCCATCGTCGGCACAGGCATCGAAGGACAGCTCATCCGTGACAGCCGCACTCAGATCATGGCCGAAGGCCCCGGTGTCATCGAGTTTGTCGACGCTACCGTAATCCGCATCCGCTACGACCGCACCGAAGATGAAGAATTTGTTTCATTCGAGGACAGCGTCAAAGAATACCACCTGCCCAAGTTCCGCAAGACCAACCAAAGCACGACCATCGACCTCCGTCCCATCTGTAAAAAAGGACAGCGCGTCAACGGTGGCGAAATCCTCACCGAAGGTTACTCTACCGAGAACGGCGAACTCGCCCTCGGCCGCAACCTCAAGGTCGCATTCATGCCTTGGAAAGGTTACAACTACGAGGACGCTATCGTGCTCAACGAGCGCGTAGTGCGCGAAGACATCCTCACCTCGGTACATGTCGACGAGTACTCGCTCGAAGTGCGCGAGACCAAGCGAGGCATGGAAGAACTCACCAGCGACATCCCCAATGTCAGCGAGGATGCCACCAAGGACCTCGACGAGCGCGGCATTATCCGTGTCGGTGCTCACGTTGTCCCCGGCGACATCATGATCGGTAAGATTACGCCTAAAGGCGAAAGCGACCCCACCCCCGAGGAAAAACTCCTCCGCGCCATCTTCGGCGACAAGGCCGGTGACGTAAAAGACGCTTCGCTCAAGGCTTCTCCCTCGCTCAAGGGCGTGGTCATCGGCACCAACCTGTTCCAGCGCGCCGAGAAAAAGAAGAAAACCAAGGCTGCAAACGCCCTTCTTCCCAAGCTCGACGAGGAATATGAAGAACGTCTCAACTCGCTCAAGGACCTTCTCGTTGAAAAGCTCATGACGCTCACCAACGGCAAGACCTCGCAGGGCGTGAAAGACTTCCTCGGAACCGACATAATCCCCAAGGGAGCCAAATTCTCCGCCGCGACACTGCGCGACATCGACTATGACACAATCAACCTGTCAAAGTGGACTGCCGACGCTCACCGCAACGACATGATTCGTGCAACAATCGTCAACTACCTCCGCAAGTCCAAGGAGATTGACGCCGAGCTGCGCCGCAAGAAATTTGACATCTCGATTGGCGACGAACTCCCCTCGGGCATCATGAAGATGGCCAAGGTATATGTAGCCAAGAAACGCAAAATCAGCGTGGGTGACAAGATGGCAGGCCGTCACGGTAACAAAGGTATCGTTTCCCGCATCGTGCGTCAGGAAGATATGCCCTTCCTCGCCGACGGTACCCCTGTCGACATCGTCCTCAACCCGCTGGGTGTGCCTTCGCGTATGAACCTCGGTCAGATATTCGAGACCGTTCTCGGATGGGCCGGACGCGAACTGGGCGAGAAATTCGCCACACCCATCTTCGACGGTGCGACCCTCGACGACCTCAACGCTTGGACCGACAAGGCCGGTATCCCCCGCTATGGCAAGACCTACCTCTACGACGGTGGCACCGGCGAGCGTTTCGACCAGCCTGCGACCGTAGGTGTCATCTACATGCTCAAGCTCGGTCACATGGTCGAGGACAAGATGCACGCACGCTCGATTGGTCCCTACTCGCTCATTACCCAGCAGCCCCTCGGCGGTAAGGCCCAGTTTGGTGGTCAGCGTTTCGGAGAGATGGAAGTTTGGGCGCTCGAAGCATTCGGCGCATCCCACATCCTACAGGAGATTATCACCGTTAAGAGTGACGACGTTACAGGCCGCAGCAAAGCCTACGAGGCTATTGTCAAGGGCGACGCGATGCCACCGGCCGGTATCCCCGAATCTCTCAACGTGCTTCTCCACGAGCTTCGCGGCCTCGGCCTCAGCATCAATCTGGAGCAATAATAAAACAATCCGCATATATAAAGTGTGACTCAACTTTTTTCGGCGCATGCCGTCACCCTCACGGGTGGCGGCTGCCGCCCCGAAAAGACACGGGTCCCGCAATCTTCTTTTCCTCAAGTTAAAAACATCTTTTTAATACCTCTATGGCTTTTAGAAAAGACAACAAAATAAAAACCGGTTTTTCCAAAATCTCCATCGGCCTTGCTTCGCCCGAGGAAATTCTGGAAAAGTCGTCAGGCGAGGTGCTTAAACCCGAGACCATCAACTACCGCACCTACAAGCCCGAGCGCGACGGCCTGTTCTGCGAGCGCATCTTCGGTCCTGTAAAGGACTATGAGTGCCACTGCGGCAAGTACAAGCGCATCCGCTACAAGGGCATCGTCTGCGACCGTTGCGGTGTCGAGGTTACCGAGAAAAAAGTCCGCCGTGAACGCATGGGCCACATCAAGCTCGTCGTTCCCGTCGCTCATATATGGTATTTCCGCTCACTCCCCAACAAAATCGGTTACCTGCTCGGACTTCCCTCCAAGAAACTCGACGCAGTGATTTACTATGAGCGTTACGTCGTCATCAACCCCGGTGTTGCCGAAGGTGTTGAGAAACTCGACCTCCTCACCGAGGAAGAATATTTCGACATCATCGACAAGCTCCCCCGCGAAAACCAGCTCCTTGAAGACACCGACCCCAACAAGTTTGTGGCCAAGATGGGTGCCGAAGCCATCTATGACCTGCTCAAAGACCTCAACCTTGACGACCTCTCTTACGCCCTCCGCGACCAAGCCAATGCCGAAGGCTCGCAGCAGCGCAAGACCGAGGCCCTCAAGCGTCTTCAGGTTGTAGAATCGTTCCGCGCGTCGCGTGAGCGCAACCGTCCCGAGTGGATGATACTTCAGGCCGTCCCCGTGATTCCCCCTGAACTCCGCCCCCTCGTGCCCCTCGACGGCGGCCGTTTCGCTACCAGCGACCTCAACGACCTCTACCGCCGCGTGATTATCCGCAATAACCGTCTGAAACGACTCATCGAAATAAAGGCCCCCGAAGTGATTCTCCGCAACGAGAAACGTATGCTTCAGGAGGCAGTTGACTCGCTGCTTGACAACTCACGCAAGTCGTCGGCAGTCAAGACCGAGGCCAACCGTCCCCTCAAGTCTCTTTCCGACAGCCTCAAAGGCAAGCAGGGACGTTTCCGTCAGAACCTTCTCGGTAAGCGTGTCGACTACTCGGCACGTTCCGTAATCGTCGTCGGACCCGAATTGAAAATGCATGAGTGCGGTCTTCCCAAAAACATGGCCGCCGAGCTTTATAAACCCTTCGTTATCCGCAAGCTCATCGAGCGCGGCATCGTCAAGACAGTCAAGTCGGCCAAGAAGATTGTCGACCGCAAGGAACCCGTCGTTTGGGACATCCTCGAATATGTGATGAAGGGCCACCCCGTCCTGCTCAACCGTGCCCCCACCCTTCACCGTCTCGGTATTCAGGCATTCCAGCCCAAGATGATCGAGGGTAAGGCAATCCAGCTCCACCCCCTCGCATGTACCGCGTTCAACGCCGACTTCGACGGTGACCAGATGGCCGTCCACTTGCCCCTCGGCAACGAGGCCATCCTCGAAGCACAGCTCCTCATGCTCGGCTCTCACAACATTCTCAACCCCGCCAACGGCGCGCCTATCACCGTACCCTCTCAGGACATGGTGCTCGGTCTCTACTACATCACAAAGCTCCGCAAAGGCGACAAGGGAGAAGGCTTGAAGTTCTACGGCCCCGAAGAAGCTGAAATTGCCTACAATGAAGGCCGCGTGACTCTCCACGCACCCGTTTCAATCGTTGTCGACGACATCGACGAAAACGGAAACCCCGTCAAGCACCTCGTCGAGAACACCTCGGTCGGCCGTGTGCTTGTCAACCAGTATGTCCCCAAGGAAATCGGCTACGTCAACGAAATTCTGTCCAAGAAATCGCTCCGTACAATCATTTCCAAAGTTATCAAATATTGCGGTATCCCCCGCTCGGCACAGTTCCTTGACGACATCAAGAACCTCGGTTACTACATGGCATTCAAGGGCGGTCTGTCGTTCAACCTCGGCGACGTGCTTATCCCCGCCGAGAAAGAACAGTATGTCAACGAGGGTTACGAGCAGGTTCAGGAAGTGATGAACAACTACTCTATGGGCTTCATCACCAACAACGAACGCTACAATCAGATTATCGACATCTGGACCCACGTCAACTCGCGTCTTGCCGACACGCTCATGAAGCAGATATCCTCTGACCAGCAGGGATTCAACCCCGTCTACATGATGCTCGACTCCGGCGCCCGTGGTTCTAAAGACCAGATTCGTCAGCTCTCCGGTATGCGTGGCCTTATGGCCAAACCCCAGAAGAGTGGTGCCGAGGGTGGTCAGATTATTGAAAACCCGATTCTCGCTAACTTCAAGGAAGGTCTTTCGGTACTCGAATACTTCATTTCGACCCACGGTGCCCGAAAGGGTCTTGCCGACACCGCCTTGAAGACTGCCGACGCCGGTTATCTTACCCGCCGTCTTGTCGACGTGGCCCACGACGTTATCGTCAACGAGGTTGACTGCGGAACTCTCCGCGGCCTCGTCTGCACCGAAATCAAGAACAACGACGAGGTTGTTGCATCGCTCGGCGAGCGCATCCTTGGCCGCGTCTCGGTTCACGACATCGTCGACCCCCTCACAGGTGAGCTTATCGTGGCCGCCGGCGAGGAAATCAACGACGCCGCAGCCGACCGCATCAACGAGTCACCCATCGAGAGCGTTGAAATCCGCTCGGTACTCACCTGCGAGTCCAAGAAAGGTGTCTGCGCCAAGTGCTACGGCCGCAACCTTGCCACCCACCGCCTCGTTCAGATTGGCGAGGCTGTCGGCGTAATCGCGGCCCAGTCAATCGGTGAACCCGGTACCCAGCTGACACTCCGTACATTCCACGTCGGTGGTGTCGCCTCCAATATCGCCGCCGTTTCTTCAATCACATCGCGTTACGACGGTATCCTCGAAATCGACGAGCTCCGCACCGTCAAGACCGACGAGGTTGATGCCAACGGCCGCAATGTGGAAGTCGTTATCGGACGTCTGGCCGAAATGCGTATCATCGACCCCAAGACAAAGATGATGCTCACCAACGCCAACATCCCCTACGGCGCAAAACTTTACTTTGACAGCGAAGCCGCTATCAAGAAAGGCGACGTAATCTGCGAATGGGACCCCTTCAACGCCGTCATCGTCAGCGAGGCAGGCGGTCGCGTAGAATACGTCAACCTGACTGAAAATATCACCTACCGCGTCGATGCCGACGAACAGACCGGTCTCCGCGAAAAGATTATCATCGAGTCCAAGGACAAAGGCAAAGTGCCCGAAGCCAACATTCTCGACGAAAACGGACAGGTTGTCAAGACCTATGCACTTCCTGTGGGCGCCCACCTCATGGTCGACGAGGGTGCAGTCCTGAAACCCGGCGAAATTTTCGTCAAGATACCTCGCGCTGCCGGATCGGCCGGTGACATCACCGGTGGTCTTCCCCGTGTTACCGAGTTGTTCGAGGCCCGTAACCCCTCTAACCCCGCAATCGTTTCTGAAATCGACGGCGAGGTTAAGTTTGGCAAAGTTAAGCGCGGCAACCGTGAAATCTCGGTTACATCCAAGCTCGGCGAAGTCAAGAAGTACCTCGTGCCCCTGTCCAAGCAGATTCTTGTTCAGGAAAACGACTATGTGCGCGCCGGCACACCCCTCTCCGACGGTGCCATCACCCCGGCTGACATCCTCAACATCATGGGTCCGACAGCCGTTCAGGAATACATCGTCAACGAGGTTCAGGACGTGTACCGCATGCAGGGTGTGAAAATCAACGACAAGCACTTCGAGGTAATCGTGCGTCAGATGATGCGCAAGGTCAACATCCTCGATCCCGGAGACACCAACTTCTTGGAACAGCAGGTTGTCGACAAGCGCGCCTTCATGGACGAGAACGACCGCATCTGGGGCAAGAAAGTTGTCACCGATGCCGGCGACAGCGAAAACCTCAAGCCCGGTCAGATTATCACCGCCCGCCGTCTGCGCGACGAAAACTCTGCCCTCAAGCGTCGCGACCTCCGTCCCGTCATCGTGCGTGACGCGGTTCCCGCCACTTCCGAGCAGACCCTTCAGGGTATCACCCGCGCCGCCCTTCAGACAACCAGCTTCATGTCGGCCGCTTCATTCCAAGAAACGACCAAGGTGCTCAACGAAGCCGCTATCAACGGCAAGGTCGACACCCTCGAAGGCATGAAGGAAAACGTTATCTGCGGACATCTCATCCCCGCAGGTACAGGTCTCCGAGCCTACGAGCGCATCGTAGTCGGCGGCAAGGACGACATTGAAGACGTCTTCGCCTCAAGCAACGAAATCATCGACGTTACCGCTATCGAAAAATAAAAGATAGTCCCCACTATAAACAACGCCGCCGTTACGCTTGTGTAACGGCGGCGTTGTCGTTTCATAAAATTAAAGATGTACAGACGTATGAACGTTTGAACAGATGACTGAATGGTCTTATGAGTTGACTGATGTCATATTACTGAGTGATTGAATGATTGACCATTCAGATAATCAGTCATCCGATACATCATCGTATGTGTCTATGACGTTCTGCAATTCAGCCTCGGAAGGGAGCAACTTTGCCGCTTTCTCAGAAATAAATTCTTTAAGCTGATATTCGGCAACCCCAAGCGGCTGATTCATTCCTCGGAACGACCATTCAACAACCGTATCATCTTTCGACTTGCAGATAAGCAATCCTATTGTCGGGTTGTCATCAGATTGCTTCATCAGTTCATCAACCGCTGACACATAGAAATTTAATTTTCCGGCGAAGTCAGGAATAAACGGAACGACCTTAAGCTCACAAACGATATAAGATTTAAGCCTTGTATGGTAAAAAATCATATCGGGAATGAATGTTTGGCCTTCAGGCATCTTCAACTCCATCTGACGACCGACATACGCGAACCCTTGTCCTAACTCAAGAAGAAATCTGGTGATGTTGGCCGCAAGTTCATCTTCCAATTGTTTCTCAGTCATAATTTTCTTGTCAATGAATCTGAAATCATAAGGACTCTTCAATATGGCTTTTGCGAGACCGCTATATGGAGCCGGCAACTTCTCATCGAAATTGGTAAGGGCATGACCGCGTTTCCCATAGAGATTATCATCTATTTCGGCATCAAGTTCAGGACGGCTCCAATCATTTCTTATGGTTTCATCAATATAGAAAAGAGCCTCTTCAACAGATTTGCTACGAGTAAAGATGACTATGTGATGTCCCCACGGAACCATGCCGAAATCAGCAGGCATATCAAATTCGTCAACGACTCGTTGACGAATTGTAGCCCTTTGATTATAAAACTCATACCAGCGTTTGGCATACTTGATATTAGTGACGGAAAAACCTGTCTGACCGGGGAAAGCTGTCTTGAGGTCAAGACTCAGACAATCGAAGAACGCGGTTCCCCATTTGGCTGTTTCGTGAAGTCTTGAAATATCCCGACCCATAGACCAGTAATATTCCAGCATTGTCGTGTTGACCTTGACGGCAGCCTTTATCTGCGACTTCCGAAAACGTTTTTTTAGCGAACTCAAAAGCTGCGCATATTCCTTACCCGCGATAATGGTATCACGTTTCACAAATGCCGGTTTGTTGTTTGTCTTTGCCATATTCAGATGTTTTAGCGGGAATCCAATAAGAAGTTGACTAATGTTAAGGCACTTCTGACAGCAAGTTTAGAAAATATGCCTCGCTCTAACATTGTCATGATTATGTCCTATTATTGAAAAGGAGGTATCATTTGTTGATAGAAAGATGGTTACAAGAGAATGAGTATGCAAATTTATCACTTTATTTCGATATATAGAGAAAAGTATGTTATCTTTGCATGTTTAACTAATATAATAATATTGATTCTATGAACTTGCAGATTAAATCACTTTTTATCGCTGTCGCTGCGGCTGTGGCTGTGGCGGCGGGAATTGCCGGTTGTTCCGGCAATAAGGATAGTAAGGCTGATGCCGCTGCGGCTGAACCGCAGATTGAGACGGCTGCGGCCGATGTCAGAGGACAATGGTATATCGAAAACATCATCTTCAGCGATTCCGACTATGTGCGCCCCGACGAGGCTGTGCCCGGTGTCAGCCAGTATATGGTTTTTGAAGACAGCACCTTCTTCATCAGAACCAATTGTAACTCGATATCGGGCCCATACTCGATAAAGGGTGACTCCATCATTCTCGGTGACGGTCCTATGACTGAAATGGCATGCGACAACATGGCTGTCGAAGATGCCTTGCGCCGGATTCTCCCCGCGATATCCACGATAGAAGTTCAGAGCGACTCGGTGATCAGGCTCAATGGCTCAACCCCCGCCGAGTGTATCCTGTTGCATAAGGCCGCGGCTGAAATAAAGTAACCCGATACAGTCAGCCGGGGTGGATGGCGGTTTTGATGACATGGTCGTCTCTGCGGGCAAACAGATTGTAGGCTTCCTGTATGCGGCTGAGAGGATAGCGGTGTGTAATCAGGTGGGTTGTGTCAATCTTCTCCTCTGATATGAGCTGCATGATTCTGTCGCAGTCGCAGGCATCCACCCCGCCTGTCTTGAATGTCAGATTTTTGCCATACATCCACGGCAGCGGAAGTATCTGCTCTTTTTCATACAGGGCTACGACCGTGACGATGGCATTGGGACGGGCGCAACGCCATGCCAGTTCAAAAGTGTCATTGCCTCCCGCGACCTCAATCACCCGGTCGGCACCACGCCCATCAGTCAGCCGGTCAAGAACATCCCCGCATTCCGATGGAGCGACCACCGTGACTTCGGGGTAATGCCGCCCGATAAATTCGCGTCGCTCCCAATCGGTTCCACAGACTACAATCCGTCGGGGATTATAGAGCTTTACACACTCAAGGGTACATAGCCCCGTCGGTCCGGCTCCGATAATCATCACGGTGTCTTCATGAGAAATCTCTGAAATCTTGGCTGCCCAATAGCCTGTCGCGAGAATGTCGCCGACAAACAGAGCCTGCTCGTCGCTCACTCCGGCCGGTATCGGGGTCAGGCCGTTGTCAGCGTAGGGAACGCGCACATATTCGGCCTGCCCGCCGTCGATGCGGCATCCGAGCATCCAGCCACCCGACGTGCAGTTGTTGACATATCCCCGCTTGCAATAGAAACACTCGCCGCAGAATGTCTCGACATTCACGGCGACCCGGTCGCCCGGTCTGACCTTCTTGACCTCGGGCCCGACAGCCTCTACTGTCCCGACCAATTCGTGTCCCACCGTGATGCCTGTCTTGGCTTGGGGAACCGCCCCGTGCAGGATGTGAAGGTCCGACGAGCAGATGCTCGAAAGAGTGACCTTCACCACAGCGTCTTTCGGGTCGATAATTGCCGGTTTCTGCTTCTCGATCAGTTCAAACCGCCCCGGCGCGGTATATGTCAATGCGTTCATTCTTTCTGTGTTCATAATTTTCCAAGCGAGATTCTGTTTTTTACGTTGCTCGTTCACCTTGATGTGCAAATTTATCACTTTCTTTCGGTATTTCAAGAAAAGCGTTGTATCTTTGTGAGGTAAAAAAGATTAGAGAATTATGAAACTACATATTGCTGCAGGCATTGTCGCGGCGATGGCGTGTGCCATACCCGCCGGTGCGCAGATTAACGCCCCCGATGCCACGGGTTACATCGAACGCGCCCGTTTGATGTATGGCGGAGACAACTATGGCGGAACTCTTGACCAGCTTGGCTTTTCTTCATCACTTTCGCCCGACGCGGCTCAGGAGGAGGAATCGATGTACTACCGCGCCCTCTCGCTGCTGAAATCGGGACGGCACGAGGCACTTGACGTGATGGCGCGGTTTCTTGAAGAATATCCGGCATCGGCGCGCCGTGTCGACATCGAGATGGCGAGGGGCGACTATTATTTCCTCACCGGCGACTACGCCCGCGCCCTTGAAATCTATCGCGTGATAAGCGATGACGCGCTCAACGACGCGCGTTCCGAGGAACTCCGTTTCCGCAAAGGATACTGTTTCATGCTGCTCGGGGAAAACGACACCGCTGTCAGCCTGTTCAAGTCGCTCGGTTCCAGTCCCGCCTATGCCGATGCATCCCGGTTCTACCGAGGCTATATCGCTTACAGCGACAGCAACTATGACGAGGCTTTGCGGCTGTTCCGTCAGGTCGACACGTCGGTGTCGCCCGGGGATGCCGCCGACTATTATATAGCTCAGATTCAGTTTGCTCAGGGAAACTATGACGAGGCGCTGACTCTCGCGCGCCGCATGTTGTCAACGGGGCGCGTCCCGCAGTTTACCCCCGAGTGCAACCGCATCGCCGGTGAGTCGCTCTACAACTTGGGCGAGGAGAGTGAGGCGATTCCCTATCTGTGGAAATACTGTGCCGAGACCGCCAGCCCGCAGCCGTCGGCATTCTACATCCTCGGTGTCAGCGAGTATCGCGACGGAAATGTCGACAATGCCGTCAAGCTGTTGCAGAAGGCAATCGGCACCCACTCGGCGATGGAACAGAGCGCCTACCTGTTTCTCGGGCAGGCCTATCTGAAACGCGGCGACAAAAATTCGGCACTGATGGCGTTTGAGAACGCCTACCGTGTCGATTATGACCGCGAGGTGCGCGAGACGGCGTTCTACAATTACGCCGTGGCCCGCATGGACGGAGGCCGAGTCCCGTTTGGCAACTCGGTCGCGCTGCTCGAAGACTTCCTGCGTGACTATCCCGATTCCCGCTATGCCGCCGACGTGCAGAACTATATCATAACCGGCTACATGACCGACAACGACTATGAGGCGGCTATCAATAGCATCAACACAGTCAGGAATCCGTCAGAAAATGTGCTGCGCGCCAAACAACGCGTGCTTTTCGTCCTCGGCACACGCGAGTTTACCGCCGGAAAGACCGCCTCGGCAATCAAGCGTTTCATCGAGGCCCGGTCACTGTCGCGCCTCGACCCGTCGATTGCCCGCCAGTGTGACCTGTGGCTCGGCGACTGCTATTACCGTCAGGGCAACTACGACACCGCTGTCAATAGTTACAACGCTTATCTGAAAGATGCCCCGCGCGACGAGGCCGACAACCGCCGGCTCGCTTGCTATGACCTCGGGTATGCCCGTTTCGCTACCGGCGACTACAAGGAGGCGCTCGCCGACTTCCGCAAGGCTGTCAATGACCGCCAAGGGGCGATGAGCGACGTTGTCGTGGCTGATGCCCGTAACCGCGCGGGGGACTGCCTCTACTATCTCGGCGATTTCAAGGGGGCGCAGACCGAGTATGGCCACGCGCTCGACCTTAACCCCTCGGCCGGGGATTATGCCCTCTACCAGATGGCAATTATGAAAGGTCTTGAAAAGGACTATGCCGGAAAAATCGCGTCGATTGACCGGCTGATAGCCGATTTCCCCTCGTCGGGACTCATTCCGGCCGCACTGCTCGAAAAGGCCGAAAGCCAGTCGGCAAGCGGCCACAGTGACCGAGCCATCGACACCTATAACGAGCTTGTAAAGAAATACCCCAACACATCCCACGGGCGCAACGGCTATCTACAGCTTGCCATCACCCGCATCAACCGCGGTGAGCGTCGCGAGGCAATCGATACTTACAAAAAGGTCATAACCACTTATCCCACCAGCGAGGAGGCCCGCATTGCCTCTGACGACCTCAAGCACATCTTTGCCGAGGATGGCCGCCTCCCCGAGTTTGCCTCGTTTATCGCCTCGGTGCCCAATGCTCCCGCATTTGAGGTTTCCGAGATGGACGACCTCGCGTTTCAGGCTGCCGAGAACGACTATGTCGGGAAAGAGGATGCCGCCAAGCTGCGCGGTTATCTCGACGACTACCCCTCGGGCCGTCACCGTGCGCAGGTCCTCTATTATCTTGCCGATGCGTCGTGGAACTCGGGCGATACTCAGGCCGCGCTCGACTATGCGTCGCGCGTGACCCGCGATCATCCCGACTCGGAGGTTGTCGAGGACGCGATGATAATCAAAGCCGATGCCGAATCGTCGCTCGGAAAGACCGAAAGCGCACTCGCCACATACTGTGACCTCGAAACACGCGCCGCCGGGGCCAACATGCTTCACCGCGCACGTCTCGGGGCAATGCGCGCCTCGGCCGACCTCGGCCGTTACAAGGATGTGGTGGCGATTGCCGACAAGCTGCTTGCCACAAGCGCGTCCAACTCCACCGACGGGGACGAAGTCCGCTTTACCCGCGCCCGCGCCCTCAACGAGATGCGCCGCTATGACGAGGCCTACGCGGCTTGGAAAGAACTTGCCGCCAACCCGGCCGACATCTATGGTGCCAAGAGTGCCTATTACTGGGGACAGTCACTGCTCGACAACGGAAAGTTGAAACAGGCACTCAACGTGGCCGACGACCTGATTTCGTCCAATACCCCCCACAGCTACTGGCTTGCGCGCGGATTTATCCTCTACAGTGACATTCTGCGCAAGCAAGGCGACGAGTTCGAGGCCGACGAATATCTGAAATCGCTCCGCGGCAACTATCCCGGCAAAGATGCCGATATTTTTGAAATGATTGACCAAAGATTGAAATAACGCAATGGAATTCAAATATATATTAGCCTCTCTCGCCACCGTGGCAGCCATTGGTGCGTCGGCGCAGGGTCTGCATCAGGAAATCGATGTGGAGCGCGAGATTGTCCCGGTCGAGCGTGACGCAACCCGCATCAACACACTCCCGACACTGGTGCTTCCCCCCATCACCCCGGCCCGTCTCCCGTTCAGCGAGCGCGTCGTGACCGCCCGCGTCCCCAACAGCGCGTCGCCCCTCGACCCGACAGCCTATGGTGACACCCTCGCGCCCTCGCCGTGGCGCGGATATGCCGCCCTCGGCATCTTCCCCCTCTACAATGTCGACTTTTCGGCCGGATACAGGATTCTCGACACCTCGCGGTCGCGGCTGAGCCTCTGGACGCAGTATGACGGCCGTGTCTACAGCAAGGACCGCGGCGAGAATTACGATACCCGCTACTGGCGTGACCACACCGTGAGTGCCGGACTTGATTATGACCAAAAAATAGGCAGGAAGTCATTTCTCGATGCCTCGCTCAACTATACTTTTTCGAGCCACACGCTTACGCCGGTATATCGTCATCATTACCAGCTCGAAGCCGACCGGGTCAATTTCAACGCCGCCTACCGTTCCCGTGCCGAGGGGTTGACCTACCGCATCGCCGCGCGATACAGCCATTTCGGCTACTGCAAGCAGGATATGGAATGGACTCCCGCCAAGCAAAATCTTTTCGGCCTCGACCTCGGCGGAAAGATAAAAGCGGGGGAGACGTCATGGGTGAAACTCGATGCCGACATCGCGGTCCTCTCTACATCGAAACATACCAACTGCATGGAACCCACCGCCATTGACGGCGGCGAGTCATCGGGACTGCTGACTCTCTCGCCCGCCTATCTCTACACGGGGAAAAACTTTGATGCGCGGCTCGGCGCAAGGCTCAATGTGTCGTTCAACGACGGCAACGTGTTCCATGTTGCTCCCGACGTACTCCTCGGCTGGCACCCGAGCTCATATTTCGCCCTAAGTCTCTCGGCGACAGGCGGCGTGGTGATGAACACTCTCGCCTCGGTCAACGACATCACACCCTATTGCGACCCGTTCAGCGTCTACGGTTCCTCCCATGTACCTTACGATTTCAACGGAACCATCACTATCGGGCCGTTCCGCGGAGGTTATCTGCAATTTTTCGGCGGATATGCCCGCGCCAACAACTGGTTGATGCCTTTCTCGACTACCACGCCGTTTAACGGCGGGTTGATGTTCAGCGGGGTCGATATTAACGGTTGGAAACCCGCTCCCTCGATTGGTCTTCTGTACGATGAAAGTTTGTTCAACGGGGTCGATATGAAGGGATGGCACGTCGGTGTAGCCGTCGGATATGATTATCGCGACCTGTTTTCTATCTCGTTACGATATGAGACCGCCGCACATGACAACCGGGCCGTTGACAAAGGCTATTATTTGTGGCGCGACCGTGCCCGTCATGTATTTAGCGGCGAGCTGACTGTGCGACCTGTTTCGCAGTTTGAAATAACTGCCGGAATGGAATGGCGTTGTGGCCGAAACATGATTGATTACAAAATAACCGACATGCCGGTCGGAAACAGTCCGAGCCTGTTGCTGTGGCCGGTTGACCTCGGGAATGTCTCCAATCTGACCCTCGGCGCGTCCTACGCCTTTACCCCGTCGCTGACATTCTTCATTCGTGGCGAAAACCTGCTCAACCACCGCCACATCATCCTCGGCGACCGCATCTCGCAAGGCATCACCGGCCTTCTCGGCGCAAGCTATAAGTTCTGATAAGAGCGTGATGAGATAAAAGATGCGCCAATGTCATCGACTTAGTGACATTGGCGCATCTTTTATCTTATCACGCGGCGGACTCCCGCATTAGCGTTATTCCTTGATGAGGGTGAACTCGACCTTGGGTGTGGAGGGGTAGTGCCGGCCTGAGCGCAGGATGGCCCATGCGCGGTAGGTGCCGTCGGGGAGGTCGGAGGATGGCTGCCAGAGGTAGGGGAACGATGGGTTGTCGATGGTGTCGACGATGTCGCCGTGGATGTTTTCGATAAGGAGGCGTGTGACAGGCTCGTTGTCGAGATTGTGGTCGAGCGAGAGTTCTATTTCGGAGCGGACAAGGTGGTAGTCGGCAGTTAGAACGGCAGTCGATGCGTCACTCGACACGACGATGAACGACAGTTCTTTCTCGGCACTGTTTCCTGCCATGTCTTTGACCTTGAACCGCAGGGTGTGACGGCCGTCGGTCAGCGAGGCGAGGCTGTGTCTCATTGTGTAGGTGCCGTTGTCAGCGGGTGTCAGGCGCACGGCGTGGGGGATTTCCACATTGTCAATGTACAGGCGCGGGGCCGAGTCTATCATCGAGGGGGAGAGGGCGACGCCACTCTCGTCATCAGATACGGTCAGGACAAGGGTTATGTCGCTGCCTGTCTCGGCTCCGTCGGGTGTCTCGGGGGTGTTGACATACATCTCGTCGATTGACGGTGGGGTGACATCGGTGATTGCCGAGCCGTCGACCGCGCCGATGGAAACGGTTGTTGCGCCGGCGGCTATCCGGGCAAGGGTATCGGATGAGACGGCGTAGAGGGCAACGCGGTTGGTGAGATTTTCGCGGGAGACGGGCGGAACAGTGACCGAGACTGACCATCTGCCGTCACTGACTTGGGCCGAGTAGGTGGCGATGACGGTTTCGTCGACGGTCACGACCGGCGGATTTTTTTTGTCACCCGGGTTCTGGGCGAGGGTTTTTTTCTCGACAGGGGCGTCAAAGAGTGTTATTGTCATCGTGCCGTTGAAGTCGGTCGCGATGTTGCCGTCGGCGGTCGTGACGGTACCGCTCAGTGTGACAGGGGTGAGCGGGACGATTTTTTCGCCCTCGACGAGGCCGCCGGTAATGTCGATGTCATACGCGGGGTTAAAGACCGGGAGGGCGGGGTCGCCCGCGAGGTTGAAGGTGAACGTGTTGATGCGCACGGCGGTGTTGGTCGCTATGGCCTTGTTGTGGGCACGGCGATAAATGTCGCCGAGGCAGTCTCCGGGACCGGCACTGTAAAGGGCGTGGGTGAATGCTTGGTTGAAGACGTGGTTTGACTCCATGTAGACGGTGCAGGTGGAGCCGATTGTGGCGATTGCGCCGCGGCCTTTAAGCAGGAGCATGCCAATGTTGAACCCGCGGTCGGGGCGATTCATGGACTGGGTGGAGCATGATGCCGAGAAAAAGATCGGGTAGGAGTTGAAGGAGAGTTGCTGAAGCTGTGCTATCTTGATTATGGCGACAGTGTTGCCGATGCCTCCTTGGTCGTGGTGTCCCGAGAAATTCAGGTAGCGCGGCGACTGGGAGAGGAAGGTGTTGAGTGCGTTCCAGAGGTTGGGCTGCTCGATTTTGTTATACCGGTAAAGCTCGGCATAGGCTTTGAATGCGGTCGCGCCGGGGGCGAGTGACTGCATTATCGCCGCGTCGGCCTCGGTGCCCTTGGAGATGTGCTCGTTGTCGTTGTTCTGGTCGGCGATAAACACGGCCCGGTTGTAGATTCCGGCCTTCCAAGGGTTGGCAAAATAGTCTTCGATTTTGTCAATGAGCGCGTCGGCCTCGGGGGCGGTGGTGACGGGGAGGCGCCCGACGGCGATGTCAGACAGGTTGTTTTGTCGGACGATGTCAGGCTCTAATGATTCAGGCGCAAGGATGGCGAAATACTGGTCAGATGAGTGGCTTGCCGTTGAATTTTTGGCTCTTACGACAGCCTCGGCCTCATAGCCGACGAGGTAGTCAGAGAGGTGGCGCACGCTGATCTGGCGATTGTCATAATGGGAGGCTCCGAGAAACAGGACATATTTCAGTGCGGAATGCTGACGGGTGTAGAGCATTCTGATGAATCGGCGTATACTGGCCACCGACTTGGAGCCTGATGAAAATTCGTTTAAAATATCTTCCTGCATCACGACGGCGGTTCTGAATCCCTGATATTTCTCGTGGATGGAGGCAAGCCGCTCGGCCTGCTGCCGATAGGCCGGGAGGGTGATGACGAGATATTCGACATCGTCCATGCCGTGTAGGTTGCTGTTGGTGACTTCGCCACACAGGACGGGTGTCGGCAATGTGCGGGACGGGGAGAATGCGCGGAGGGTAAGGTTGCTGCCCGATGGTATGCTTGCAAGCGGAGAGCCGTCGGCCCGGCTGACGGAACATGATTTTACGTCGCGGGGATCGGTTACGTCCCACACTTCGATGTCGTCAGGGACATTCCCGAATCTCAGGTTTCTGTGGCCGCTGTGGGATAGGAAATGCATAGCCATCTGGGACGCGTCGTTAAGATTGTTGTAACGCTGATAGAGGTTGTAGACGGCGTTGATGCCTATGTAGGAAACGTTGTCATTGTCGGGTCGGGCGAATGAGAATGTCACCGTGCCGGGGTTTTCGGTGTCGAGCGGGGTATAGGGAATCCACCCGGCGGTTGACAGATTGTAGATTGTGTATTCGTCGGCGGCGCGGGCTGCGGTAGACCTCAGGACTTTTGAGTCGTCAATCACGATGTTGTCGCCCGGAGTGATGTCGATTGATGTCGTCGAGACATCGTTGCGGGCTGCAAAGGTGTACCCGAGCATGGCGTCTGACTCGTAGTCGGTCATCCCGAAAGAGAACGAGCGTGGCGAGGACAGATGGCGTGAGAAGAAAAAGACGCCTGCCGTGGCGGGATTGTGTTCTTCTACCCGGCGGTAATCAAGATGATAATGGGAGTCTTCGGCATGGGATGAGTGCTCGAAAGGTATCTCACCGGGTTGCAGCGGCTCGTCGTCGGTGTCCTCGGTCAGGAAATAGTAGGATGAGGTGTCGTAGTAGTTGCGATAGCTGCCGTCCTCGACTTTCATGCGTGTCCCCGACTTGAAAATTCTCAGCCTGACATCACCCTCGCCGTAGAAAATCATCTTTTCGGCGGAATGAACGGCCGGGACTTGAGGAAGGTCGTCGGGGGCGGTATGGAGCTGGCTGTTGTGTTCCACGCCGCTGTAACCGTAGATTTTTACGGCCTCGGGATTGTTGAATCCCCACTCCCGCAGTGTCTCATAGTCAATCTGATATATCGCCGACGAGTCAACGCGCACCTTGACCCAGCGGCCTTCGGACAGGCGCGACGACGGGGCAAACTGTGTCGCGAGTGCTGGCAGCGACAGTGCCGGGATTGCAACGAGTGACAATATCAGCTTGAATATGGTGGAGAGATGATGTCGGGAGGATGGTGTTGTCATAGCTTGCAGACAGAAGATTATTTTATTCTGAGATTGAGATTGGGGGCGTCGTCAATGTTTATTGTGACGGCTGTGTCCTGAATGGCCGGGATATTGCCGGGAATGACGGCGGCAAGGATAATGTCGCCTGTCTTCAGGGTCATGTACCGGCTTGCGGCGGCTATTACGGAATCGATGCTGATGTCGGCGGCCGATAGGGTTGCCTCGGGGACAGGGCCTGAGATTGTGACGGGCATCCCGGCGGGAGGGAGGGGAACCCACTCGCCGTGGACAAATGTCCCGTCGCATCCCGACAGGAGTCCGCGCCGCGTCATGTCGTTTTCTGACCCTTCGGGGAAAAACCTCAGGGCCGCCGACACGGAGTCGTAGTAGCGCGGGGCAAATTTTTCGGAGATATTTTTCCCAAGACGGTTTATGCGGAACGCGAGGCTTATCTTTCCGATCCATCGGTCGGCTCCAAAGTCGGGAACAAACAGGGGTTTGCCCGGAAGTATCATTGCCGAGTCGGGGATTATGTCAATTCCGCCAAAAGACTCGACAGGGGTTCCGGCCAGCCGGTTGAAAGCTATAATTTTCATAGTGACCCTTGGTTTTTGGTGTCAAGGCGGTTGTACATTACCGCCAAGTGGGAGTATATCGACGTGTTTTGTATCACGATGTCGCCGGCCGTCTTGATGCGGAAGGGGGTGAAGTTCCACAGGGCCTTGATGCCGGCAGCGACGCAGGTGTCGGCAATATCTTGCGCGACCTCGACGGGGACGGCGATGATGGCGATTTCGGCATCAAGCTCGCGGCGTTTGTGAGCGAGGTCAGATATGTTGTAGACCGGGATGTTGCAGATGGAGGTGTTGACGAGCTTGGGATTCACGTCAAATCCGGCCACGATGTTGAGTCCGTAACGCGACAGTCCCGAGTCGGCGATCAAAGCCGCGCCAAGGCTGCCTGTGCCGACGATGATGGCGTTGTGGACAGTCTTGAACCCGAGGAATTCCCTCAGCTCCCGTTCGAGCCTGACAACCTCATAGCCGATGCGAGTCTTTCCCTTGATTGACAGATAGGAGAGGTCTTTGGCAATCTGGGAGGCATCGACATTCAGTTCCCGCGAAATCGCTGTTGACGACACATATTCCACATTGCGGTTTTTCAACAGACTGACGTAGGCCAGATACCACGGCAGTCGTCGGAGCGTAGGCTCGGGGAGGATTTCTCGTGGTGCTGTGTTTCGCTGTGTGGATGACATGGTGAGTATCGAAATTGATGTTGATGCAAAGTTACAAAAATTGGCCGTGTGTCCCAAATAATCATTGTCCTGTCACTGCGATGCGCTTGGACACGGACGAGGTTTCGCCGCTGCCGGTGGAAACAGTCACGCGGTAGATGTAGATGCCGCGCGGCACACGGTGGCCCGCGCTGTTGCAGAGGTCCCAGTGAATGGGCGATGTCAGGAACATGTCGGCACGTCCTTTGTTGCTGTCGTTCCACAGGAGCCGCCCGTCAAGGTCAAGAATGTCGACTGTGACGGTGAGCATTGCGTCGGGACGGTTGTGGCTGACATAGAAATTGGCCTCGACCGATGCGGGATTGGCATCGGAATAGGCATCGAAAATCTTGGGAGCCTGCCCTTCGACCACGTTGAACTCGATAACGTCCGCCGAGGAGTTGGACGAGGTGTCCCACACCTTGAATGTCAGCTCGTGGTGTCCGTTGGACAGAGTTCCGAGCGGGAATATCACGCTGCCTCCTGCCGAGCCGTCCTCGGCGGGTGTATAGTAGGCGGCGACATTGTTATAGGATAACTTGCCGTCGACAGAGACAGCCATCTGGTGTCCCACGCCCGAGTTGGAGAGGTTTATGCCCACGTCATCGCTGACGGTGACGATGAGCGTCGGGGTCGTGTTGACCGCGTCGCCGCTGCGGAAAGACTCGTGGTTGATGTATATCCGGTCAATTGTCGGGGGCACGGTATCGGCTTGGGCGGTGTCGTCAAATCCGTAGACATAGAAGTCGCGGTTCATCCCCGATGCTTCCTCCCCGCTCTCGGCGCGGGCATACATGTTGAGGGCTGCCGGCCTGAAATTGTCGCTGACTTCGGCGGGCATGGGGATGGTGACGGCAAATTCACCCGCGATGACCGCGCCGCTGCCGGAATAGAGACGGTTGCCCTGCTGCTCGAAGGTCACTTTTTCACCGGGGTCTTTTTCGGTGCCGCGTCCGCGGGTAGTGGAGCTGTACTCGGCATCGTAAAGGGTCAGCGAGACGGTGCCGTTGAACGATGTCATTTTCTCGCCCCGGGTGTCGTAGATCGAACCGCGGAACACGGGGCGTTGCAACGCGCTGACGGTGACTTGGTTCTCGTCGGTGACCTCCACGCCGTCGATGCTTTCAAGCACGGCGTGGTTTTCAGGCACCATCAGCCTCATGGCCGGGTCGCCGAGCAGAACGTAGCGGCGCTTGTTAAGGTCGTCGTTGGTCATGGCGTTTTTGGCGCGGTTGATGATTTCGCCGACAGTGCGGAACCGTCCGTTCTCGTCACGGGCGAAGGCTTCGAGCCCGAGTGATGCCGAGAGAACGCCGTTTAGGGAGATGTAGACAGGGCGCGTGGCACTGATGGCTGCGACCGCGCCGCCGCTTTCTTCAAGCGTGAGAGCCTCGATGCCACACTGTTCAACGTCGTCCCATCGCCCGAAAGTACAGGTGGCGGCATAGAATACCGGCGCGTGGCGCAGATAAAGCGAGTACAGGTCAGAGGTTTCAAACTGCTTGTCGGCGGTGAGGGTTGTCGAGCCGCCGTGGCCGATGTAGTTCCACCAAGCCACGCCGTTGTCGAGGGTGCGGTACATCTTGTCGCGGGCGCCGGCATACATGCTGTTGGAGAACTCAAACTCGTCGATGTATACTTTGGTGTACATCATGCCGAGTCCCGACTCGTAGGACTGCATGTTGTTGACCATCGTTTCGGTCTGTTTCATGTGGGTGCCGCTGTCTTGGTCATCGGCAAGGAGCATGACGTGGTTGCGCCACTCTCCGGCTACGGGGGTGTTGCAGTATTTTATGAGCCGGTCAACAAATACACGCGCCTCGTCGGCAGTGCGTGCCGAGATGCGTCCGACGGCGATGTCGAGTTTGTCTCCGCCGAAATTCAGTCCCGAGCCGTCGGCCATCATTGCGAGGATGTCGTCGGAACAATAGGATGATGACACGTTGTGACCGGTGTTGGTCTGCCAGATGGGGAGATGCTCGTAGCGCTGGTTTTGTCCCTGAGTGGTCACGCGGCGGTGGTCAAATGTGCCGCGTCCCATCATGAGGAGATATTTCAGCCGTTTTCCGCCGTCGGCGTTGCCACGGTCGTAGAACATTTTCAGCATTCGGCGGATGGCGTTGACATCGCCGCAGCCTGAGCCGAATTCATTGTAGACGAGAGACTGTTCCACGACATATACATCGAGCGAGTCACGACTGTCGCGGTGTAGCCGGGCTATGCGCTCGGCCTCGCTGCGTAGGGCCGATGTCGTGACTATCACCATGTCGGGAACCGGTACGGAATGAATGTCCTGATTTCGAACCGTGCCCTCGTTGACAGGGGTTCTGAACGCGCTGTTGTCATTCCACGCGATGTAGCGGCGCAATCCGGTGCGCGGTGTGCTGGCCGTGGCGCCGTTTTGAGTGGCCGCTGTCTCTATTGTGTTCAGGTTGAGGGGGTCGGTGACATCCCACACGGTGGTCTGTGCCGATGCTCCGGCGATTGTGAAACACCTGTCGGTTGTGAAAAATCCTGCCAGCGCGGCTTCCATGTCAAGGTTGCGCATATAGTTGACGACTATATAGTCCAGATAGGCGTCTTTTACCACCCCGCTGACCGAGTACCGAAGGTTGAGGTTAAGGGTGGAGCCGTTGATGGAGAATGTCTTGGCGGTCACACATGTGTCGCCACACGCGTCGCTCGACGGGTTGGGTCTGATGTTGTCAGACGAGGAGGAGGGGAGTGTGGAGCCGTTGGCGGTGAATGTCAGTCGGGAGGTTGCCGAGGGGGTGTTGGCAAGAAAGCTGCACTGCATCCACACATCGGTGTCTTCCACGCGCCCCGGGAGGTTGAACCGGAAGTCGCGCGACTGGTTGAACCGGAAGTCCTCGCCGACGGCGTAGTGGCCCGAGCGGTTGGGGCTGATGAGGTCTTGCTCGTGGATGACGGCTGCGGTGACGGTCGTGGCGGGTGTTGAGGCGGGTGTGCCGCTCTCGGCAGGTATTTCGCGCGGCGCGGCATCGCTGTCGGTGAGATAATAGTAGCCTTTTGTAGAGAAGGGGTTGGTGGTGCGCGTGTGTCGGCCTGAGCGCGAGTCGACCGCCCAAGTTTCGGGTCCTACGCCGTAGAACACGATGCCCCGCGCGGTTGTCGCGGTCTGCACTTGCGGCAGGTCGTCGATATAGTTCGCGGCAGTCAGGTTGTCGCTTATGTGCTGGCCACCATAGCCGTAGACGCGTACCCGCGATGGGTCATTGAATCCCCACCGCCGCAAGTCGGCGGTGGAAAGAAGATAGACTCCGGTTTCCGAGACGCTGATTTTGACCCATTTCCCTTGGGCGAGGACGCTGTTTGCGGCATAGGTCTCAACGGGGAACGCTGTCGCGGGAATCGGGCGGCCCAATGCCAGAACGGAGATTAAAAATATAAAAAGAAGATTATATTGCGATACTGGTTTCATGTCGTAGCAAGAGAGATGTATATCAAGAATATAACGGCAATACAGGCGGCGTTATTGTGTGTCGCCGCGCGCCCATTCCCGCCATTGCTCTGCGGATCCGTTGAATGCGTTGATGTCGACCGGGTGGGCGATTCCTCTGACGGTGCCGTTGTGGGTCGACTGCCATATAGTCCACGGCATAGCGTCGGGTTCCTCGCCGAGGGAGCATATCCACAGCGGATAAGCGTCGAAATGTCCCTTTACGAAACGACGGTAGCCGTTTTTGTTGGTATATAGCATCACGCGGTATCCGTGGCTTTCGAGATGGTCAATCATTTCGTGAAGACGTGACAGGACGATGCGTGTCGACTGGGTGACAGGATTGGTCCATTCCTCGATATCGATTGCAAGTGGGAGGTCGATTTCCCTGTTTTCGAGCGAGTTGAGGAAGTTGAGCCCCTGCATGTATCCGGGGGTGTCAAAACGGAAAAAATGGTATGCCCCCACTTTCAGCCCCGCTTCGCGGGCCATGCGGTAATTGTCGACAAACCGCCGGTCCTTGAACGTGGCCCCCTCGGTGGCTTTTATATAGACAAAATCGACTCCTTCGCGGGCCACCGCCATGAAATTTATGTCCCCGTTGTGGCTGCTGACGTCTATTCCCGCCACGGGGAACTTCTCGCGGTCAGGGTAGACGATGCTCCCTCGGTCGCGCAACCCCCATATTGCCGCGGCAACGGCAATCAGAACTGCAACGCCACACATAGAGAACACAAATGGATGCCGAGAAGCCATATACACAGGGATTTTTCACAAAGATAGCGAATTTCCCGTTAATGTCCCCGTTGATAAGTGTTAAATATTGATTGAGACAAATCGCGTTGCCGTGACTTTCCCGTGGTCAGAATGCTGACGATTTCATTGTCAGGCCGGTGAGTTCTTGGAGGCCGAAAAGGAGGTTCATGTTGTGGACGGCGGTTCCGGCGCCTCCCTTGAGGAGGTTGTCGATGACGGCGGTAATCATCAGTTTGCCACCGATGCGGTCGAGGTGGATGAGGCACTTGTTGGTGTTGACGACATCCTTGAGGTCGGGTGTTTTGTCGACGATAAAGGTGAAGTTGTGGTCGTCGTAGTATTCCTCATAGAGGCGTTTGATTTCGGGCAGCGAGATGTTGCAGTCGAGGTAGGCTGCGGCGATGATTCCGCGCGAGAAGGGGCCGCGCATCGGCACGAGGTTGATTTCGGAGCTGAAACTGGGCTGGACTTCGGCGATGGTGTGGCGTATCTCGGGGAGCTGGTGGTGGGAGAAGGGGCGGTAGACAATCATGTTGTCGTTGCGCCACGCATAGTGGGAGGTGGGTCTGCGTTCGGCTCCCGAGCATGTCGCGCCGGTGACGGCGGTGACGTGGATGTCGCTGTTGAGGAGCATGTTTCGTGCGAGGGGGAGGAGCATCAGCTCGATGGCCACGGCTATGCAGCCGGGGTTGGCGACGTGACGGGCGCCGCGCACCATTGCCTTGCGGTTGAGTTCGGGGAGGCCGTAGACAAAGTCGTGGCTTTCGGAGGGCATACGGAAGTCGCGGGCGAGGTCAATGATGCGGAGTTCCTCGGGTATGGTGACGTTGCCGAGAAATTCGCGGGAGCGCCCGTAGGGGGTGCAGCAGAACAGCACGTCGATTTTGTCGAGCGGGGTGGAACTGCTGAACGTCATGTCGATTTCGCCGACGAGACCCTGATGGATGTCAGTGATTTTCTGTGCGGCACATTCGCGGCTGTTGACCCATTGAATGGTTACGTCGGGGTGGTTGATGAGGATGCGCAGCAGTTCGCCAGCGGCGTAACCTGATCCTCCGATGATGCCTACTTTTATCATAGAGTTGAGAGCGGTTTTTTTAGCGGTTGTCGGTGTTGAAAATGTCGTTGAAAATCCTGTCGGTCGCTCCGAGATTGCGCTTGATATAGGCTCCGGCGGCTTTTCCGGCCTTTTCGAGGCTTGCCGGGTCAGAGATGAGTGTGTCGGCGATGTCGCTGAACTGCTCGGCTGACGATATCGAGAATCCACCGCCGCAGTCGATGAGGCCGGCTGCTTCCTTGAATTTCTGATGTTTCGGGCCGAAGATGACGGGCATACCGTAGACGGCCGCCTCGTTGAGGTTGTGTATTCCGTGGCCGAATCCTCCGCCGACATAGGCGATGGTTCCGTAGCGGTAGAGGCTTGACAGCAAGCCGAATGAGTCGACGATGATGACGCGGATGCCTTCGGGGTTGGGGAGGCCGCAGCTGCCGTTGGAAGGCGGGGTGAACATCTTTTCATACTCGGACAGCATCATCGTGTCGCCTTTCCTGATGGTCAGCTGACTGCGCAGTGATTCGAGACGCGCGTCGTCAAACTCATGGGGGGCGATGACTGCACAGACGTGGGGGTTCTTTTTCAGCCACGGGATGTAGACGGCCTCGTCGGCCTCCCAGCTGCTGCCGAAGACTATCACGGGGTGGTATTTGTAGCCAAAGAGGTACATGCCCGAGATGCCGACGGTGGAGCTCATGATGTCGGTCACGCGGTCAAAGCGGGTGTCTCCCGCGACGACCACGTTGTCGATTCCGATGCCTGAGAGCAGGTCGCGCGAGTTGTCGTCCTGAACGTAGAGGGTCTTGTAGTATCCGAGCCGGCGGCGGAACATGCCGCCCCACGGCTTGAAGAATATCTGCCCGGGACGGAAGATGGCCGATATAATATATGTGGGGATGCCGCGACGGTGCAGCTGGGTCAGGTAGTTGCCCCAGAATTCGTATTTTACAAATATCGCTGTGACGGGATTCAGAATGTCGAGAAACTCGCGGGCGTTGCCGGGAGTGTCAAGCGGGAGGTAGACAACCACGTCGGCACCATTGTAGTTGTGGCGCACTTCGTAGCCCGACGGCGAGAAGAACGTCAGCGCAATCTTCAGGTCAGGCCGCTCGCGCCGCAGCCGCTCGATGAGCGGGCGGCCTTGCTCAAACTCGCCGAGCGACGCGGCGTGAACCCACACATATTTTTCGTCGGGACTGACAGTATTGCGCAGTGTCTCCATTGTCGCGGCCTGCCCTTTGACCATCTTGCGGACTTTGGGGTTGCGCAGCGATGCAATCTTTACACCGAGACTGAAAAGCGATATTCCTAAGTTGTAGAGCAGGTTCATTATCCGGCGTTACCGATGCGTTCGATTCCGCGCTCGATGCGGGCGATGGTCTCGTCACGGCCTATGAGCTCGGTGATGTCAAAGATGTGGGGACCCTTGCACTCGCCGACGAGGGTGAGACGGAAGGCGTTCATGACGTTGCCGAGGTGATACTCGTTCCGGGCCACCCAGTCAAGCACGACAGGCTCGGCGGCGGCTGCCGAGAAATCGGGCAGCTCGCGCAGCACGCCGACAAGTGCGGTCAGGATGGCCGGAGTGTCCTCTTTCCAGCGTTTCTTGATGTCTTTTTCGGCATATTCGGCAGGGGCGGTGAAGAAGAACCGGGATTGTTCCCAAAGGTCGGCCACGAAGTTGATGCGTCCCTTGACGAGACCTACGGCGCGGGCGATATACTCGTCGCTGAAGTCGTAGGGATTAACTCCGCGGGCCTTGAGAATCGGTTTGAACAGGTCGGCAAGTTCGGCGTCGGATATTTTCTGGAGATATTCGTGATTGAACCATCGACCCTTGTCATAGGCGAATTTCGCTCCCGAGCGCGAGCAGTGGTCAAACGAGAATTTCTCAATCAGCTCCTCCATCGACATGATTTCGGTGTCGTCGCCGGGATTCCAGCCGAGCAGGGCGAGGAAGTTGATGACAGCCTCGGGGAGATAGCCGCTCTCGCGGTATCCGGCCGAGACGGCACCCGACGCGGGGTCGTGCCATTCGAGGGGGAACACGGGGAAACCGAGGCGGTCGCCGTCGCGCTTTGACAGTTTGCCCTTGCCGTCGGGCTTGAGCAGCAGCGGCAGGTGGACAAATTCGGGACGGGTGTCGGCCCATCCGAATGCCTCGTAGAGCAGCACATGGAGCGGTGCCGAGGGTAGCCATTCCTCGCCACGGATGACGTGGGAAACCTCCATCAGGTGGTCATCGACGATGTTGGCGAGATGGTAGGTGGGGAGGTCGTCGGCACTCTTGTAGAGGACCTTGTCGTCGAGAATCGACGAATTGATTGTCACCTTGCCGCGCAGAAGGTCGTTGACTTCCACGTCTCGACCCGGCTCGATGAGGAAACGCACGACGTAGGGCGCACCCTCGTCCATGAGTCGTTTTACCTCCTCGGCGGGCATTGCCAGAGAGTTTCGCATCGACATGCGGGTCGAGGCATCATACTGGAAGTTGGGCGTTGCGGCGCGTGCAGCCTCCAGCTCCTCGGGGGTGTCGAAGGCGATGTAAGCCTTGCCGTTGTCAAGCAGCATCTTGACATGCTCGCGGTAGATGTCGCGGCGCTCGCTCTGCTTGTAGGGGCCGTAGTCGCCCCCCTCGCGCACACCCTCGTCAATCTTGATTCCGAGCCACTTGAGCGACTCGTTTATATAGTCCTCGGCACCGGGAACAAACCGGTGGGAGTCAGTGTCTTCGATACGGAGAATCATGTCGCCCCCGTTGCGGCGGGCAAAGAGGTAGTTGTATAATGCAGTGCGCACGCCTCCTATGTGGAGCGGCCCGGTGGGCGACGGCGCGAATCTTACTCTGACTTTTCGGTCCATTTTGTCGTGATAATGATTTTACGGCCACAAAATTACAAAATCCCTGCGGCTTTGGCAAATAACAGTTATCAAATAACAAATAAAAATGCCGGGTAACACGGGTCAGTCTCGGCGGCGCGATATTTTGCGCCCGGCTAACCCCTGCTTGCGAAAACGATATTTGAGACGAAACATTCCCATTCAATCTTTGGCTGATTTACCCGCGGCTTGATGCTGTTGTGCCTGTCAGCGGATGCCGAGAAGGTCGGTGATGGCCGTAAGGAAGACGTTGAGGTCAAACATTTTGTCAATACTGATTTTAAACGGTCTCGCTTTATTCTTGAAATGAGATCCTTCCTCGTTATCAGGTTGTATGAACAGGTATTTGTCATCGATGTCATAGTGGAATCTCCCGCTGACATAGTCGTGGCCTGTGCGCAGGAACCCTTCCCCGACTTGTACTTCCATGTCCGTCGGGGAGACCGTTTTTTGTCTCACCGTCATAACGGTTGCCGTTTTCAAATGTGTGCATAGTCTTGCCTTAATTGTTTTTTTGCTTGTAAACCTGTAAAATTGATAGAGTGTCTAACTAAGAAATGTTGATTCAGTGTGGTAGCATCATGGTTTACTTTATCCCGAGGAGTTGGGCGGCTGCGGTGCAGAATGCCTGACTGTTATACATCTCGTTGATGTTGATGCTGAACGCTTTGAGCTTGCCGCTGAAGTGTGCGCCGTCCTCGTTTTCGGGCTGGATGGTCAGGAATCCGCTGTCGACTCCGTAGCGGAAGTGGCCGCTGACATGGTTCTGTCCGGCTCGGAGGAATCCTTTGCCCACTTGGATTTCGTTGCCGCCGGAGACAAACGTACCATATCCTTTCTCGTCCATCTCGCGGTTGAAGTTGTCGATTGATACGGGATACCATGCTTTGACGATGGCGTTGACGGCATATCCCTCCATGTTGTATTTCTCGGGGTGGTCGTGTTCGTTGCGATAGCTGCCCGAGAGGAAGTTGGTCTCGTTGCCGTTGTTGTCAAGTACATGGAGCGAGACGTCGGTGCCGGTGTATCGGGTGATGCCGTAGGTCGACTGGTAACGGCGGGTGACGCGGTTAGAGATTCCGCGGATTTCATTGAAACGGAAAATCTGTTCCTCGGCTATGCGTCCGCTGCGGGTCACGGTCTGTTTTAAAAATCCGTTTTCAAAGACTGCCACTCGCCAGTAGCGGATGTGTTTTAACCAGTAGCCGAGGATGAAAAACAGCACCATCACCCATCCGAAGAAAGGCAGCAGTATCCACCACAGGTTTTTGTAGTTGAATTTTTCGCGGGCATCGGTATAGCCTTCGATGTAGTGTCCGAGTGTGGGGTCGGCGGCAGGAACCTCGTCGGGTCGCAGCCGGAATTGGTCTTTGGTTGTCATGGTGTATTGATTGTGTTATTCCTCAACGATAGGGTCGTTGAGGTGGGTGAAGAAACTGACGAGGCATTTAATGCCAAGGTAGGCGGCGATGAGGGGGGCGACGATTGCCTTGACCCGGGTGTGTCTCGGGCCGTTGCCGCTGAAGAAGTCAAGCACCCACATGGCGGTCAGCGCGGCGAGGCCGAAACAGGCGAGAGCTGCCCACAGCCGCCATGTGCGCGTCCAGAACACTTTCATCCATCCGGGGCGCATGGCGGCACGCTGTTGGGAGACCGAGCGCGGTTTCCCGTCGCTGGAATAGTAGGTGCCGTTTTCGGTGATTCGGTCGTTGATGAACTCGCCGTCAAACCATTCGCCCCCGGGATGGTGGAGCTGCCCGTGTCCGTGGCGCAGTCCGTCGACGATGTCGCCGCGGTACACTCGCCCGTCAGGGTAACGGATTTCGCCCGGGCCTGTCATCCGGCCGTTGACCCAGCATCCCTGCCGCTTGCTGCCGTCGGGGCGGGTCATCATTCCCTCGCCGTGCATCTTGCCGTCGGCCCATTGACCTGTGTAGACCGACTTGTCGGCCCAATACATTGTTCCCTGTCCGTCGGGGAGACCGTTCTTGATATTACCGTCATATCGGTGTTTTCCAAATGTGTACATAGTTTTGCGTGATTGGTTTTCAGTTTTTGGTTGCAAAACTACGAAAATTTGATTTAAAACGATGATATTGTGCGGGATTTTGTGTGAAACGGCGTGATTTTGTGACTAAACGTCGCTGCGGGGTTATATATTGCGGCCCGGGAGTACCGGTGCGTCATTCTTGCGGTCAGGTGTCCCGGGTGGTTCCGTCGGGGTAGGTAATCCGGCCGGTTTCGATTTCATAGGTCAGGACGGTGTCATGGAGTGTGACTTTGTAGTAGGTCGGGTCGCGTGAAACGCGGAAAACGTTGCCGGCATCCTCCCCTTCCTGAATGTAGCGGAACAGGGCGGGTGGGAGCTGGTCCTGAACGAATACCTCGGGGAGTGTCCCCCCGTTGCCGTCGACCACTGTCCAGTCCAGTGCCTGATTGAAGGCGAGAGAGACGCTGTTGTCGATTCTGACATGGTAGGTCGAGTCATTCCCGATGTCGTAGCTTTTTATGCCGCTTCCCGGGAAATATTCGGCGATAAAGCGGGCGATTGGCGACGGAAGTTCGTCCCACAGGCTGTTGGAGCATGCTCCCGCGAGTATCAGTCCCATGAGGACGGATAGAAGGATGGGTGTGTTGCGGCGATGTGTCATAGTCGGTCGTTTTAGTGGTGACGGTTAACGAAATCAAAAATCCATTAAAACCAATCAATTGGTTTTATGAATTTTAAACACATTTCCACAGGTAAAAGTTTGAGATGTAGCATTGGAAATGCAGAAGGCCGGAAACTGAGAATTTGTTATCAGTTTCCAGCCTTCGTTATCGTTTAGCGGCAGAGAGGTTACTCGGCGGGTTCGAGCTTGACGGTGAAGTGGCGCATCAGGGGTGCCTCCCAAGTGATGCGCACGCCGCGGGTGATTTCTTCGCGGCGGTCAAAGACGTTTTTCAGCGCGACGGCTACCACGTCCATGTGGTTGTCAGTATAAGTGCGCCGCGGGATGGCGAGGCGCAGCAGGTCGAGGCCGCCGAAACGGTTCTCGCGGGTCACGGGGTCGCGGTCGGCGAGGATATAGCCGATTTCACAGCCGCGGATACCGGCCTCGCGGTATAGCTCGACAGTCAGTGTCTGTGCTGGAAATTCCTCCTTGGGGACTCGGGTGAGAATCTTTGACGCGTCGACAAAGATCGCGTGGCCCCCGGCAGGACGCTGGTAGGGGATGCCGAATTCGTCGAGACGCTTGGCGAGGTATTCGACCTGATGGATGCGGGTGCGCAGGTTGTCAAACTCGGTGTTCTCGTCGAGACCGACGGCCAGCGCCTCCATGTCGCGGCCGTTCATGCCGCCGTAGGTCAGATAGCCTTCAAACGGAATCGAGAATTTCTTGGCTCCCTCGGCCCAGTCCTCGTGGCGTGTTGCGATGAAACCGCCCATGTTGACGATGGCATCCTTTTTGGCCGACATGGTCATGCCGTCGGCGAGGTCAAACATCTCGCGCACGATTTCCTTGATTGTCTTGCCGGCATATCCCTCCTCGCGGGTCTTGATGAAATAGGCGTTTTCGGCAAATCGGGCCGAGTCAAAGATGATGCGTTTGCCATACTTGTCGGCCACGGCGCGCACGTCGCGCAGGTTCTGCATCGACACTGGCTGTCCGCCGGCAGTGTTGTTGGTTATCGTGACAATTATGAATGGAACTTTGTCGGCATTTTCGGCAAGGACTTTTTCAAGTTTTTTGATGTCGACGCTGCCCTTGAACGGATGTTCGAGCTGGGTGTCGCGTGCCTCGTCGATGGTGCAGTCTACGGCAAAAGCCTTGCGGCTCTCGATGTGGCCCTTGGTGGTGTCAAAATGGGAGTTGCCCGGCACGATGTCTCCTTCCTTGACGAGCGCGCTGAACAGCACGTTTTCGGCCGCGCGGCCCTGATGGGTGGGGATGACGATAGGGAATCCGGTGAGGCGCGTGATTGTGTCGCGCATGTGGAAAAATGATTTGGCTCCGGCATAACTCTCGTCACCCATCATCATTGCGGCCCACTGGCGGTCGCTCATCGCACCTGTTCCCGAGTCGGTCAGCAAGTCGATGTAAACCTGCTCGGCAGGGAGTTGAAACACGTTGTAATGAGCCTCTTTAATCCACTGCTCGCGTTCCTCGCGTGTGCTCATGCGGATAGGCTCTACCATCTTTATGCGCCATGATTCGGCAAAGGGTAATTCCATGATTTTTACTTTTAAGGTTGAAATTTCTGCAAATTTAAACAATTTAGTCGTTAAAATCTGTGAAATACCCTTAATGAGCTGTCAAAAATACAGGAAAAGCCTTTTGTCTCAAAATCCGATCAGACAATAAGAGGAGGTTGTCAGGCATCCTTTAATTATAAAGATAACGCTTGATAGAGCGTTTGGGCGTTTTTTCAAATTCATTAGCGATGAGGCGGATGTCGTCGATGCGCTCGTAGGGAGCCACGCGGGCATTGAGGTCGGCGCGCACCTGTTCCATGATGGGCGGGAGCTGCGCGGTCGAGATGTTGTCGCGGTCCATTGCCTCATAGTCGGGATACACAAGTGCCACGAGGTGCTTCCCGCGCTCGACGATGAGGCTTTCGGCAACATAAGGCATGTTGTTTAACTTGGCCTCGATTTCCTCGGGATAGATGTTCTGCCCGTTGGCGGTGAGAATCATTGTCTTGTAGCGGCCTTTGATATAGATGGTGCCGTCAGGGTCGCGGGTGCCCATGTCGCCGGTGTGAAGCCATCCGTCGCGGTCGAGGACTGCCTCGGTGGCCTCGGGATTCTTGTAATACCCTTTCATTACGTTCTCGCCGCGCACACAGATTTCGCCCGGGATATTGGCCGGGTCGGCCGAGCCGATTCGCGATTCCATCAGTCCCGGAAGGGTGCGGCCCGATGACCCGACGATGAACTTGCGCCACGGTGTGTAGCTGATGAGCGGGCCGCACTCGGTCATGCCATACCCGACGGTGAACGGGAACTTGATGCGGTGCAGGAATTCCTCGACTTCGCGGTTGAGAGGCGCGCCGCCCACGATTACTTCCTCAAATTCCCCGCCGAGAGCCGTAATCAGCTGGTTGCGTATCTTGCGGTAGATGACGTTGCGCACACCGGGAACCGACAGCAACCTGCTGATTGCCTTCTTCTCAATGACAGGGCGCAGCTTGTTGCGATAGATTTTCTCAAGGATGAGCGGCACGCAGATGATGAGGTTGGGCCTGACTTCCGAAAACGCCTTTAACAGCAGTTTCGGTGTCGGGAGTTTGCCGAGGAGCGTTATGTGGGTGCCGACAGCGAGAGGGACAAGCATGTCGAATGCACACCCGTAGGCATGGGCGAGAGGCAGGAACGACAGGCACCGCGACCCGCGGTAGTGCAGGCGCGACTCCATGCCGAAGACCACGTTGCCGCAGAGGTTGTTCAGTGTCAGCATAACCCCCTTGGAAAATCCGGTTGTGCCCGATGTGTAGTTGATTTCGGCCACCGTCCCCGGGGCGATTACGGGATAGTCGACATCGGCGGCCGTGTAGCCGTGGGGATAGACGCGGCGCATCTCGCGTGGCATTTTCTCGATAAACTTCTCGGCAGCATGGGAGGTCGAGGGATGCTCGGCAAGCACCCGGCGCGAGTCAAGGGCCATGACCGCCTTCACGCGCGGAACTTTCTCAAACTCCATGTTGTCAAAAATCGACTCAGAGATGAAAAGCATGACGCTGCCCGAGTGGTTTATGATGTGGGTCGCATCCTCGACATTGAAATCCTGAAGAACCGGCACGATGACGGCCCCGTAGGTAATCGTGGCCATGTATACCACGACCCACGACGCGGTGTTTTTGCCCATCAGCGCGATTTTGTCACCGCGCTTGACCCCGCAGCGGGAAAAGAGCAGATGGGTTGCCGCTATGCGCCGGGCAAGGTCGGCATAGGTCATCGTGTTGCCCGAGCCATACTCGGTCAGAGCCGGAAGCTCCCAGTTGCGCTTGAAGCTGGAAGCAAATATCTGGAGCAAGTTTTCGCTTAGCATATAATCAGAAACTTAGAGGGCGTTTCATAACAAATGTTAAATCCAAATGCGCCGTCATCACCGGACGGCCCCGCAAAGGAAACAAAAATCAATTATATATACAAATTTTCACCTGTAATAGTTCTGATACCGTGGCGATTTGGCCTCCCGAGCCGCCCCCGTCTTTTATGCTTTATTAACTTGACATAGCGTTTATTTTGTAAAAATAAGAGACCGCATTAAACTGTGCCAAAGTATCGTGAAAATATCAGTGCCGTGGTCGATGATGACGGAAAATGCCGGCAGGTCAACCACTATTATCCTTACGGCAGCCTCATGGGTGAAAGTTGGACCGACATCAACAATGACTACCGGTGGGAGGGCAAGAGACTGAACAGTTTTGCCGGCCTGAACCACTATGATTTCGAGACCCGCGACTACGACCCCGTAATCCCCGGTTTCACGTCACTGGACCCCCTCGCCGAGATTGACGCGTCCAACTCCCCCTACACCTACTGTGCCGCAAACCCAATCCGAAATATCGACCCGTCGGGAATGGACTGGATTACTGCCAAATATGGATCAGATTACTATTATTTTTTTGATCCACGAATAAAATCGCAAAGAGATATAAATAAATTTTATCCTGATAATACTAATATCGAATACTTGGGCAAAACAATTGGTATTACAATAACGACAGAAAAAGGAAACAAAACACAACTTTCACTCTATAGCAATGGTAATTTTTCCATAAATTTTCTGAGACAAGACAAGGAATATAATAATAATGGATTACATGTTGGTGGTACCAATTATACCACAATAGGAACAATTGCCTCAAATTGGTATGGATCATATTTAGGGCCAAATAATCCAATATTAGTAGGGGGCGGATATTCATACGCTGTTCCTCCATGTAATAATTTAGATTGGGACGCTTTTCGTCATGACAAAGGATATGATAAGAAAAATGTATCAGGTTTGAATGGAGCTCTTCTTAATAGTGAAGTATTTACTGACGATTACAAACTGGCATTACGAGCACTATGCCATCAAAGCACTATTTCACCCAAAAATATGTTTTGGGCCAATTCTGCTTTTTGGTTGTTTAGCAATCTCGCGACTTTAAAACTAATCAACTATCTACTTATCCCTGATTTTTTTTCACCACAAGATAATAAACAAGACGAATGATGCATATTTTCAAACTTACTATCAAACTTTTCTTTGCGATATATGCAATGTTTCTAATTTATTATTTCATTAGTTATGATTATGTCGGTTCTGGGCATAATTGGTCGATTTATTTTGAATCAGCAGTATCATCTGATTCCATATATGATACACCTATTATAAAAATCGACAAATTTACTAACGAACTGAAACCGTTAAATTTAAATTTTTCAAATGGTAACAGTGTCGAACTTAGAAGGAGCGATAAGTTTCCTTCGCGAATATATTGCGAATTTAATAATTATAAAATCGACTATCCCTACTCGGAATTCAAGACCATGAATGATTCGATTAAATCAATCTTAATTCCGTGTGGGTACACTGAATTTTTCTCTACTCAATATAACGGTTTGACATTTTCAGCTACTGATGCGAAATTCAAGATATGGTTTTTCATGCGGGATTTCAATGATGCGTTAGTTAAAAAGCCATACATCTCGGTATTGCCATTGGCCATATTGTTGGCAGTGTTATCTTGGTATAGAAAAAATAGGACACAAAAAGAAAGTGATGAGTGAGCGACAGATTGTGTTTTAACAGTCACTTTATGCACCGCATTGATATTTAAGGCTTTAACAATCTGAGATATGAACAAATTTTTAAAATTCTTGTGCGTGTGTCTAAGCGTGTATGGCATTGGATTTGCACTCGTATGGGAGACTTCCCATTATTACCGATACTGGGGCATTGATTTGCAATCTCCCGATGCATCTATTGATAAAAACATGAGTCGTGTTGACGCAATTGACCATGAAAAATTTCTTGTAAGTGTTGTCAGTTACAGAATTGAGGATGGCAAGCCTGTCATAAAGTATGAAATTGCGTCAAGAGATAAAAGTATTAGTTTTAGGCTGAAAATAGAGGATTCATCTCGCGATATTTCTCTATCTGGGCTATCTCCCGACATTTTTTGGGGAGATGTCACGACCGATGAGGCAACGAAAGTCGCGGATGACCTGCATGAAGCCCTGCTCCCCACGGGGTTTGATGAATACATCTGCCTCGGTGATGGTTGGCGTGCTCCATATTCGCGCAGCCGTCAGCTGACAGCGATATGGATTGTCAGGATGTTCTATAAGACTTTGCTAAATCCGACTTTTGCCATTCTCATAGGGGCCGCATTGTTTTACCTGATTGAATTTATAATAAAAAGGATTGCTAAAGCGACCAAGCATAAAGATTAGGACCTGTCGTTATGTTAAAAGTATCATCATGAAACAAAAGAATAAAATAATCACCTGTCTGATATATTCTATATCGGCCTACTTTGTGTGCCTGCTATGCTTTTTGCTTTCTTATGATTACTTTTCAATAGCTGGATGCCATTTATATTTTGAAGGCTGTTCATTTAATGAAACGGCTCACATATTTAACGGGCGCAGTGGAAAAGATGATGTAAATTTCATCCAAATTAAATTTGAAAATGGCAATTGGGTGAAATTGTACCAATCATATTATTGGACAAAAGATTCAGCTGATTTCGTGACATGTGAGTTTAACCGTCATGACTTGAATTATTCGATACCGGCTTTTATTGAAATGACTGATTCGGTAACGAAATTACTCGAAAGAAACGGATATCACGGGTATCTGTCAACATGCTACGGAAAGAAACTCATCCCGGCCAATAAAAAGAATCTTACCCTATGGTATTCGACAAGATACCTCCTAAGGTCATTGGTTTTTAAGCCATACCTATTTCTTATCCCGTTGTTGCTGTTAATCGTGTATAACGGGTTTGCAAAAAGACTGTGATTCCTAACTTACTCCTCCTCGGGAGGCATGACAAACTGGTAGGCTCCTATCGAGGGGACGGCAGGGTCGCGGGGAACGGCGTGGAAGTCGATGGCGGCCGCCGGAAGAGTGAGGGACGGGTCGCCTGCTTCGGCAGCGGGTGACTCGGGTCGCAGCCGGTAGTCGAAAACGTAGTCTTCGCGCACGGTATAGTAAAGCGGGTCTTCATCCCATATCGACATGATGAAATGCTCATCGTCCTCGCCGCTGCTCTTAAAGAGGCAGTGGTCAAAATACACGTCGGTGCCGTCAAAATCGCCTATCGAGAGGTCGGTGCCAAGTCCGTAGATAATGGAATTGGTGAACCGGGCCGACAGCAGCGGGAGCCCCGAGCCGTCGTCAGTGTCGTCGTTGACGTGGGAGAACTGCACCGTCGGGCCGCGGAGGGCGGCAAAGAGGTAGTAGTTGGCAAAGGTGCAGTGGTTCACGGTGGCGGTTCCGCCGTGGAGCAGCATTGTCCCTTCGGCGGCATCGGCAATCTCGCTGCCGATGGCGGTGATGTCGGCATGGTAGCCGACGAGGGCATATCCCGCCGAGTTGCGCAACCGGCAGTTGACAAATTCCACCGAGGAGAGAGAGTCGGCCTGCACGCCGGTGACGGTGTTGCGCACGACAGTGTGGCTCAATCGGTTGCCACGGCTCTCGGGCGCGAAATAAAGGCCGTTCCATTGCGAGGCCATGAGGTCAAACGAAATATCTCCCACCACATTGTCGGTGCGGTCGCCGGTCATGTTGACGGGTGCCTCGGGAGTACCCTCGGTAACGAGCGAGCCATAGACCCGCATCGTGGCCTTGTCATGGAAACAGAGGGTTGTGCCGGGGGCGAGGGTAAGGGTCACGTCGGGAGCTACGACGAGGGAGTCAAAAATCTGATAAGGCTGTGTAGCCTCCCAGCGGGTGTCGGCATCGATGACAGTGCCGCGCTCGCGGGTAACGTCCTGCCCGATAATCGAGAGAACGACATCGCGGGTGACACCGTTGGTCACGAAGTCAAGATGATCCTCGATTTTCCCGGCCACGGGAGTTCCGAGCGGCGCGACTGTCGCCTCGACAAACACATAAATCGAGTCGCCGGGGCGGATCTCGATATTGCTGAACGTCGTGCCGGTCAGTCCGTCGACATTGACGCGGAATGTCGAGCCGTCGCGCAGCGCGATAGAGGAGATGTTGATAATCTTACTGTTGCGGTTGTGGACGGTGAACCGGAATGTCGGGGTGGGTTGCCCGGTGAAAAACGTGCCCATCTTGAGGGTGTCGACCGAGAATCGCGGCTGTGCCGAGGGGGAGTTGTCGACCCCGTCCTCAATGCATGATGTCGCAATGACGGTCATCAGGAGAGTATATAGCAAATATCGCAGTGCTTTCATTAAAATCGTCAATTAGTCAATATTTTAACGAGTCTGATGCCATGATATTGCCTAATTGATGTTAAAGCAGGAGTTATCCGAGAGCCTTTGTATAGGATTCCATCAGCCCGTGCGAGAAGTTTTCGGGTGAGAAACGAGCGATGTATTCCCGGCCGCGGGTGACGAGGTCGTGGCGCATGGCGGGGTTGTCGAGCATGGCGCGGGCGGCATCGACGTAGGCATCCACCGAGTCGGGACTGATGTAGACCGCCCCCGGACCGCCAGCTTCTTCAAGGCACGACCCGGTGGCCGCGATGACAGGCACTCCCGCCGAAATTGCCTCGATGACCGGGATGCCGAAACCTTCATAACGGGAAGTATAGCTTGCGACTGTCGCCATCGCGTATAGTGCCGGGAGGTCGGCAAAAGGTACCCCTTTCAGCAGCCTGACACGGTCGGCGAGGCCGAGTGCGGCGACTTCGCGCGCCACGTCTCTCACATAATCCTTGTTGTGCCCCCCGACGATGATGAGCGATACGTCGGCCGGGAGATGCCGCAATGCGCGGACTGCCTGCAACTGGTTTTTTCGATGCTCGACCGTCCCGACGGCGATAATATAATGCTCGGGCAGATTGTACTTGGCACGGACACGGTCGCGGGTCGCATCGTCGACAGGCACGGCAAACTGCGGGTCGCATCCTTGATAAACGATGTCGATTTTCCCCGGCTTGATGCCGTAAAGCTCGACAATATCGTCGCGGGTGCGCTCGCTGATGGCGATGACGCGGGTCGCATTCTCGCAGGCATGGCGGAACTTGTAGTCATAGATAGCACGGTCTACCGGCTTGTAGCACTCGGGCAGGCGGCGGAAAATGAGGTCATGGACGGTCACCACGGTCGGGATTCCGGCCCGGGCGATGTCGAGCGGCAATTCGTTGCTCAGACCGTGAAACAGGCCGATGCCGTCGCGGGCAATCTGCGACGTGAGTCCCCCGTAGACGCGCCACAATGCCGGAAGTGCGCGCCCCGTAGTAGTGTCGGGGGTGACGAGGGTGACATTCTTGCGGCCGATGAGAGTTTTCAGGCGGTCGTTCTGCCTGACCGAGGGGGTATAGAGCCGGTAATCGTTGGCCGGGTATTCCCTTGACAGCACGTCGATGACCAGACGGCTGTAATTGCCCAGTCCGGTAAAATTGCGCACGGCCCGCTTTGCATCAAAACCGATTTTCAACTTTTCCATGCGCAAATTTACGCAGAATTTCATATATTCTGCGTATCTTTGCTAAACAATGAGCAGAATCGAATATAAAATAACCCCCGGATTTGAGGCTGTGCGTCCTTTGGTCGAGGCAGTGGCCCGTGACGGTGTGCCCGGCGATGCCGCAATCATCTACGACGGGCGGCGCAACAAGGTCTATACTCTTCCGTCGCCGGGAGGCATTCCCTATAAGCAGCTAAACCTCAAGGCTTACCGGGTGCCACCGTGGATTAACCGCGTGGCCTACCGATGGTTTCGTCCCGGAAAGGCGCGCCGAGCGTTTGATAACGCCAACGAGCTGCTTGCCCGTGGCTTTATGACCGCGCGCCCGGTTGCCTTTGTCGAGGAAAAAGGGCCGTTGCTTTATGGCCACAGCTATTTTTTCAGTGAGCAGCTTGGTCCCGAATGGGAGAACCTGCGCGGCGCCCACGAGTGGCCCGATTTTGATTTCGTGGCCCGCCAAGTGGCCCGTTATATGGCCGAGCTGCATCGCAAGGAGGTGTGGATGAAAGATTTCTCGCCCGGCAACGTGCTGATGAAACGGCATGGCGACGGCACGGTGGAGTTTGCGCTTATCGATATCAACCGCATGGAGTTCGGCGTGACCGACCGCGACAAGCTCGTGACTAATTTTCAGGCTATTTTTGATACCGTCGAGGCTGTCGAGGTGCTTGCCCGGCATTATGCCGACGCGACCGGACTTGCCGAGGGGAGCGATGCGCGTGACCGGCTCGTGGCCGATGCGCGCGACGCTTTTGTCGCCAAGCACTTGCAGATTGCCCGCAAGCGCCGTCTGAAAAAAATCTTCCTCAGACGAAAGTAAACGTCCTCTTAGTCCTCGTCAAGCTCGTTGCCGGTGCGTTCCATTATTGACGCGGCAAGAGTGTCGGCGGTATGGATGATTGACACGAGGGGATAACGCTTGTGGGCAGTGTCATAGTTGCGCACTTCCTCATAGGAATTGAGGTTCAGCCCCCACGCCCCCATGTGCCAGCGGATGGCAAGCATCTCGGCATCGCTCAGCTCAATGCCGCCGCACAGGACGAGTATGACCGACTTTTCCCCGTGCCCCATAGGGAAATTCTTGAATGACACCTTGTAACCCTCGGAATCTTCCCATTGCCCGAGAGAATTTTTGCGCTTCTTGACGCTGCGGTAATAGATGTCGCTCTTGCACACGTCATGGAGCAGCGCGGCGATGATGACGCTGTCGCGTGTCACCTCCTTTTCAAGCGTCGGGTCGAGCTCTTTCATTCCCTCCCACACTTTCAGCGCGGCCTTGCAGGTATTGAGCGAGTGTTCCACCAGTCCCCCCTCGGTATTGAGATGGTGACCTGCCGAGGCAGGCGCGGTGAAAAATCCTAATTCGTCGATATACTGTATCACATCCTCGACACCGGGACGCTCGGTCGAGCGCAGCAGTTCGAGAAATTCTTCCTTGGGGGTCATGTCGGTTGAAGCCATAATAATTATATTGTGAAAGGTGAAGGGTGAACGGTACATTTCACTGCGTTCACTCCGATTTTTTATTTACGCACATAGTGGGGCATTTCGGCGGGAATGACCATCGAGAGTTCCACCAGTCCGCCCACCGAGCCGTCAGTGTTTAGCCACGCACTCTGATAAATCATTTTCCTGACACCTTGTTTCTCAATGGTGTACACGTTTGACCCGCCGGTCGCAAGCAGTCGCGCGATGATTTCGCGCGAGCGCGGCGAATGACATTCGAGCAGATTCTGCCCTATAAGACGGTCGGTTCCATCGGCAAAAGTTTCGCGGGAACGGGGATTCATATAAATGATGCGGCAGTCAGCGTCGCACACTGTGACGGCACACTCGGGCATCGCCGCCCATGCCGGTAGATTTAATTCGGGGTTCATAAGTCAATCAATTGAAATCAAGGGAGAAATTGCCTGAAACATGGAGGAGCGAGAGGAAATATACCATTCCTTCATAATAGCGGTATTTGCCGGTCGGAGGCTCGGCATCCCAGAGCCGCTGCACAAATTCGGTCGCGAGTTCCCGGTCGCCCGGCACGTCGGAATGGGCAAGAGCGATTGCCCCGACGGCATTGGACCCGTCCATGCCACGCGAATATCCTCCCGAAGGGTTTGTGCCGTCGATGGCGAAGTGGGCGTGGGTAAAACCGTCGTTTTTGAAGAACCGGAGCATCCTGCGCATGACATCGCGCTGGCGCTCGGTGTCTTTGCCTGTCAGGTATGAGTCCATCCCGATGTTCATCGCGCAGCGGATAGCGTCATACATGTAGGTCGACGTGTCATAACCGGCATGCGGCCACCGATAGGCCGAGCCGTCATAGTTGCTGTAATCGGGATGTAGGCCCGTAACGGGGTGAGCGCTCTCCACAAGGTGGTTGCGGGCGGCGGTTGCTGCCCCGGCCCAGAAATCACGTTCCTCCCCGGCAATCTCGGCCCAACGGTCTAAAAATGCCGGTAGCATGCAGGATGGGTCGGTAAATCCGTGGCCCGCACGGTCGGGGACGAAGGTGATAAGATTTCTATCGCGGTCAAAAAGGTCATAGACCCCGGTTGTCTCGCCATCCTTTGACATCGTTTTGGCGAGAATCTCGTTGGCCGCGGCGGTATAGTCAGGTTCGTTCCACCGCTGTCCTGCAAGAAAAAGCGCGGTGGCATAGTATATTTCGCCGTCAGATGCGTTGCTGCCGCCGATTTTTCTCCCGTCGGGAGCGCATTGCCAGCAGAAATATCCGTCCCAAGGCGAATCGGCCGGATAGGCCATGTGTTCCTTGCTCCATTTCCACAGCCGGTCAAACTCGTCGCGGTGATTGAGCTGCACGCTTATCATCATGCCGTAGGACATCCCCTCGGTGCGCACGTCGTTGCTGCCTGTGTCCATAATGAATCCCGTGTCGTCACCGTCGAGGTAATAGACACTTTTCTGCCCGGGATTCTCATAAAGCGCGATGTCGCCCGGAGTGAAAAAGTGCCGCCACACACTTTCTATTTTCGCGGCAGTCTCATCCTCGCTTTTGCCGAGAAGGGAGTTGAACATATTCTCAGCCCCCGCCGTCATCGGTGCAAGAATCATAGTGCTTAAAGCAAAATTCTTAATGAGGTTCATTTTTTACGGATTGGTTTAATGTGTTATCATTGTTTTTCCGATTCCTGATATTCTTCCCAGACAAGATTTGACGAATGATAGAGTTTCATTGTGGCAAGACTCCTTTTTCTTTCATGAAATCGGTCAGGTCATCCATGAGATAGCGAGAGCTGAATGTATGCAATACGTCATAGGATGGCACGATATAGCCGTAGAGAATCCCTGACTTATTCAGCCGGTTATACACTTCCCGTTGGCTGATATTCAGCCGTTGGGATAGTTTGCTGATACAATACGTTACAAATTCAAGAATATTCCTGTCCATCGTCAATTGAGTTTCTGCAAAGATATGCAATAATCCTGAAATTGCGATGACTTTTTAGCTGATTATGCATTTTTGGCAGGAGGGGTTGTCTTGGCGAGGCGCGGGGATAGGAAACGGGCGAGGATGACGGCGGTGACAAAGTAGATGGCGGCAAGAATCCACTCGTTGACATAGTAGCGGGAGACTTCGCTGATGTCGGCGCCGTTGGCAAGGATGCGGATGATTCCTTCAACCCCCCATGTGGCCGGGATGCAGTCGGCGACGGCTGTCCAGAAAGGATTCATGGCATAGCGCGGCCATGTCAGGCCCGAGAGGAACAGGAAGAATACCGAGGTAAAGACGATTACAAGCATCGATGTCTCGCGCTCGGTGATGAAGACGGCGATTGACTGCCCGAGCATCGCGCTTGCCACGAGCATCGCGAAGATGAACGGCATGTAGTCGGCGGCACTCCCGACATGGGGCAGCGCGAAAATCGCCGGCACCATCGTCAGGATGTAGTAGCTCATCGGTAGATAGATGATGACGTAGCAGAGAGTGCGCCCCAGAACCGTGACAACCGGGGAGGCATCCACGGCAAGAGGGTCATATCCGCGGTTGCGGCGGCGACGCTCGGCGGCGTTTCCGGCAAGCATGGCTATGCCGAGAATCATGCTCTGCTGCAAGATAAGTACCACGATGCCGGGCATGATGAACGACGCGAATCCCTGCGTAGGGTCACCGAGGAAAAATGCCTCGTTCTTGACCGGCATACCGTTGGCGGCGAGGTCGCTCGTGAGGAGTCCCCCGGTGCTGACTCGCTGCATGGTTATCTGCTGGCCGAGTTCAAGCTGTATATCGGTCATGGCCGACATGAAGGCGCGGTAGCGCAGCAGCAGCGACATCTCGTCATAGAATGCCACGACCGCTTGGTCGCCGTTGCCGAGACGCTTGCTGTAGTCAGAGGGTATCTCAAGGATGCCGTAACATTTTTTCTCTCTCATTGCCCGACGGGCTTCTTCAAGGTCGGCGGCATAACTGGCGACTTTTATCGACTGGGTGTCGTCAAACATCCGGGCCAGCTGTCGGCTGTCGGACGTGCGCGCATGGTCTACCACCACAATGGGGATGTCGGTCACAATCTCGGGATTGTAGATGATTGTGTAGACCAGCGGGTAGACCAGCGGAAGGGCGAAGAAAAACAGCATAACGCCCGCGTCGGTGAACACCAGACGGAATTCCCGGCGCCACACTTCAAAGAGGCTTTTGAACCAAGTGGTTATCTTCATAGGGCGAATTTTTTTAGGGAACATATACCGGATTCAGCGCATGGCGTTTGAGGCGGTTTAACCCGACTGCCGGCAACAGCAGGAACCCGAGCAGCGCGGCATAGTAGTAGCGCGAGAAATAGATGGGGATGCCGTTGAGGGCCTGATCGATATAGATGAGGAAGTAATATCGGATGGGGACGATGTAGCTGAAAATGCCCACCGCGCCATACATCTGCGGCACAGGGAACGAGAACGCGGCAATCGAGAAACTGAGGATGCCCGTCAGGGAGCATATCGACAGCGAGAGGCGCAGGTTGGGGACAATCTCACACACACCGACAGCGAATGCCTGACAGGCTATCACAAGCAGTATCATGGCTGTGATGATGTGCATCGGGTGGTTGTTGAGCGGGAAGTGGAGGAACCCGTAAAGAATTCCCTGCATGGCTATTCCGACCGCCGAGAACACGGCTGTCTGCGGCAGCAGTTTCCCGATGAGGGCGATCCACATGCGGCCGCCCGCCGTGGCTACCCATTGGACCGAGCTGCCGGTCTTTATTTCATGGCAGATGGAAAAGGCTGTGACGAGCATAACGAGCAGGGCAAGCGTGCAGGGGATGAACGAGTTGCTGAGATAAATCGAGTAGTTGGTCCACGGATTTCCCATCGGGTGGTCCTGAACCACGACAGGCTGCAGGAGGCTGCCCGCTGTGTCGTCGCCTATTCCCGCGCTGACGAGCGTTGTCTTTACCACGCCGCCCATCGTGGTGACGGCGATGGTCTTGAATCCCTTGAACGAGAGTGTGCCGGGAACAAAGACTGTCATGTTGGAATAATAGGAGAGCGTGGGGGTGCGGCCCGCAAGGGCGTCTTTCTGAAAATCGCGCGGGATGTAGAAGAATCCGAAAATCTCGCCTCCGCGCACTTTGTCGAGAGCGTCGTTGAAATTATCATATTCCCCGCTGATTTCGATAAGCTCGGTGGCGCGGAGGTTTCGCGCGACGCTGCGGGACATCGACGAGCGGTCAAGGTCAACCATTCCCGAGGGGACTTTGAGCGGCAGTCCCTCGTTCATCAGGTTAAGGAAAAAGAATGCTGACACAAGCGGCACAATCACCATCATGACGATGTAGATCTTGCGGCTTGCGAGTGTCTTTATTCCTCGTCTCAATGAAGCACCTATCATTTTGTCTGTTTAAAGTTTAATAGGGTTACTGTTTTTTGAAGTAGACGGCGGTCATGCCGGGGCGCAGCTCGGGGATGTTTTCAACCGGATGGGCCTTGACTTCAAATGTCCGGCTGTCCCATTGGCCGGTCGACTTGGTGGCACGCCAAGTGGCGTAGGTGCCGAGGTCGCGCACATAATAAATCTTGGCTTTTACCTTTTTCTTGTCGAGGGCCGGAATCATAACCTCGATTTCGCCACCCAACGGCATGTCGTTGAGCAATTCCTCGCGCACGTTGAATGTCACCCATTTGTCATCGATTTTAAGCAGTGACATAATGGGGGCGCCGAGTGAAACCAGCTCGCTTTCCTCGGGATAAATCTGGTCAATCTGTCCGTCACACGGGGCGATGAGATACTGGTCTTCGAGAAGGCTCTGCACCTCGTCGATGCCCCCTTGGGCCACACTTACCATCGCGGCGGCAGCCTCCTTGTCCTCGCGCTGTGCCCCTTCGCGGGCAAGGCTCAACTGGCTGCGGGCAGCGCGCTCGGCGGCCACGGCTGCGTCATAGGCCGCCTTGGCCTCGTCGCGTTTCTGCTCCGAAATCACCCCTTGCGAGTAGAGAGACTGCATGCGGTCGTAGGTTTTCTTGGTTATCGTTGTCGCGGCCTCGGCCTGTGTCACGAGGTCTTGGGCAGCTTGGATAATCTGGCGGCGCGTGCCTGCGTCTACTTTGCGGTCGGTGGCGGCAGCCACTGTCTTCATCCCTTCGGCCTGCATTAGCTTGGCCTCGGCAAGCGACGAGTGGATATGTACCAGCGTGTCTCCGGCTTTTACCATGTCGCCCTCGCTGACATAAAATTTGGTGACACGTCCCGGGAGCTTGCCCGAGATGCGGATGGAGGTGGCGTCGGCCTGACCCTCGATGATGTCATCGGGTTCTTTTAGGAAACAGAATCCGATGATAGCCAAGACGATACATGCCAGCATCAAGATGCCGAGCGATGTCATCAGGATGGTATTTTCGCGCTTTACTGCGTTGTCGTTATTGTTTTCAGCCATGATGGTAAGATTTTTGTTGGGTTTAAATGCCTGATAGCCTAATTATTGTATGGGTTAAGAGTGCCGAGCACCTTGGAGAGGTAGACGTCACAGAGATATACATCGATGCGTGCGTCGATGTTTTCCGAGTTGGCTTTGAGCCATGCGGTCTGCGCCTCCATCACGTTGTCGACGGTCATCACCCCCTCGCGGAAGCCTATGGTTGCCTGACGCAGGTTTTCGTCGGCTTTGGAAAGATTTGTCTCGGTCATGGTGTAGGTCTTGACAGCCTCCTGTGTCTTGAAGGCGGCCTGACTCACCTGAAGGTTGACCATCTCGCGGGCATCTTCGAGTTCGAGACGGGCGATAACCGTCTCTGACTTGGCGGCGCGATACTTGTTGTAGTTGCCTCCCCAGTGCCACAGCGGCACGGTCAGCATGGCGCCCACCGAAAACGCTCCGGAGAATTTTTTCTTGAATCCGTCATACATGTTGGGATTGCTGAACGAGTAGGCTCCAACGAGCGCGAGGTTGGGGAGCATCGACGACATGGCCACTTTTTCTTTCTGCCCGTAGATTTTGACCCCGAGTTCGAGTGCGCGCAGGTCCTGACGGCGCGAGTAGACCTCGTTCATGTCATAGCTTTTGGCGACCGGCGTGGTGCGGGCTATGTCGGCGGCATCCTCGTCGGCAAGGGTGAAGACGGTGTGGACCGGAAGGCCGCACACTTGGGCGAGGGCCATGCGGGACAGTACGAGGCCGTTCTGGACCTTGGTCAGGTCTACTTGTGCCGAGTTGAGTTTCACTTCCACTGTCAGCAGGTCGCTGCGGGTGGCCACGCCGGCGTTGATCATCGCCTGCACGTTGTTTCGCAGCGTGTCGAGAAGGTTGACGTAGCTGACGGCGAGTTTCTCTTTCGCTTTAAGCGATACCACGAGCCAGTAGGCACCGTCGACGGCATATATGATGTCTTGCGCGGCGTTGTTTTTCATTGCTCCCGCAAGTTCTTCGGCATACTTGGTAATCTTGTTCATCGCCACGATTTTGCCCCCCATGTAGATGGGCTGTGTCAGGGTCAGCGCGCCGAAAAACACATTGTGAATGTCGTAGGTCATCGCCTCCTTGGGTATGAGTGCCACCTGCTCGGGGACATATTGTCCGTCAGGGCCTTTTATCGGTTCTCCTGTCAACGGGTTTTTGACCACGCTGAACTGGTAGCTCTGAGTGGTCATGTCGAAGTTTTTGACCGGCAGCAGCTGGTCAGAGTCAAAAATCGAAAGCTCCTTGGAATTGTACATATACCCGCCTGCAAAATCAATCGAAGGCAGATATGCCGCAAAAGCCTCGTCTTTCTGATACCCTGCTTTCTTGACCTGCTCTGACTGGATGAGCATCTTTTTATTGTTGGCAACCGCCATTGCACGGCAAGAGTCGAGTGTCACAACGTCCTGTGGGGAAAAACCGGTATCGGCGGTCTGCCCCACGGATGATAGTGCCATCAAGACTGAAACGTAGGTTGTTAAGCGTCGCAAAAACATATAGTAGATTATGTTAAAACGTGAGATATAATCAGATTGAAAATCCGGCTGCAAATATAACTCCTTTACGCGATAAAAAGTTGCCGTTTTTAACAAAATAATCGACCTGAAAAGGAGAGAAATTGGTCAGTTTGGCGGTGTCTGTCATAATATCCGTTAGCAGTAAAACGTTAAAAGGTAAAAATGGTTACCTTTGCAGAAAATATGGAATCCGCTCCGATGAAAATTCTTCTCATGGGTGATGCGAGCAACTGTCATCGCGCCCTCGCCACCGGTCTGCGCCGCCTCGGCCACGAAGTCACTGTGGTGAGCGACGGGACGGGGTGGATGAACACTCAGCGTGATATTGACATCAAGCGCGGGTGGAGAAATAAGTTTGGCGGATTGGCTCTGTGGCTCAGGATGAGGCTTTCGATAATGAAAGACCTCAAAGATTATGATGTCGTCTCGATAACCAATCCCGTCTGGCTGTCGTTGCGCCCTCACCGAAACCGCTATTTCTTTGATTTGCTGAAAGATAACAACCGCAGCGTTTTTTTGACCGCGCTCGGGACTGACACGGCATACGTCAATGCCTGTCTCGACCCCGAATCGCCGTTGAAATACAGCGAGTTTCGACTGTTTGGCCATCGCGCTCCCTACGACATCGAGCATCCTGACACCGCTATCGCTTGGACAACCGGCGAATTGAAGGAACATTGCGAGTACACCTATCGGGAAATCGACGGGGCGGTCTCGGTACTGTATGAATATGATGTCGCCATGCGCCGTGTTTTGCCCGATTACAAGGTCGCATACGGGGGAATTCCGATTGAACTTGACACGTTGGAGCGAGTGGCCGTCCCGCGACAGGTTGATTGTGTCAACCTGTTTTTAGGCCGTCATGCCCACCGTATAAAGGTAAAGGGAACCGATCTGCTTGAAAAAGCGGCGTTGCGGGTGGTTGCAAGGCATCCCGGGCGATGCCGGTTGACACTTGTGGAAAACCGCCCCTATGACGAGTATCTACGCCTGCTAAAGTCGGCTCATCTCGTCATGGATCAGGTTTACAGTTACACTCCGGCGACCAACGCGCTGCTTGCGATGGGATACGGCCTGAATACTTTGTCGGGGGCCGAGCCTGAATTTTACGATTTTATCGGTGAGAAAGATAACCGCCCCATTATAAACGCCGTCCCTGATGAGGACGCGCTGACTGCGGCGATAGAAGATTTTGTGATGCACCCCGAGCTGATAGCGTGGCGCGGGGAGCAGAGCCGCCGTTTTGTAGAAAAGCATAACGACTGCGTGACGGTAGCGCGGCGGTTTGTTGATTTTTGGACAAAAAGACTGGAGGAAACGGGCCGATGACACTTGAAGTACTGATTTGTACGCTCGGGCGCGACGGAATAGCGCGCGTTGATGCTATGGGATTGCCTCATGTTGAGAATGTTTCATATCTGGTGTCATGGCAGATGCCCGACGGGGAGATTCCGCAGAATCTTCTTCGCCCCGATGTCAGGGTCATTACAAGCCATGACACGGGGTTGAGCCGCAACCGAAACCATGCGCTTGACAATGCCACGGGTGATATCCTGCTGATTGCCGATGACGACCTCAGATACACTGCGGAACAATTGCTTTCGGTGCTTGATGTTTTCAGTAAGAACCCTTCACTGGAGGTCGCGACGTTCCGTTATGACGGTGAAGATAAGAAATGTTATCCCGACCATGAGTGTGACCTCGGCAAGAAATTGCCTAAAGGATATTATGTGACATCCTTTGAACTGGCCCTCCGGCGCGATTCGCGGGCCGGGGAGCTGCGGTTCAACGAGAAATTGGGCATCGGGGCGAGGTATCTCCACGCCGGCGAGGAGGAACTCTTGCTGCTGACGGCGCGAAAAATGGGGCTGAACTGCCGCTTTTTTCCAGTCACTATAACAAGTCACGAAGGACTGACTACCGGAAACCGTCATGTCATGCCGGGTGTTGCACGGGCATTTGGAGCGTATATAGGTCTCGCACATCCTTTTACCTGCCTGCCGAGAATCTTGTTGAAAGCATGGCGGCTGTATCGGAGCGGTCAGGGACGCTTTTTCCCGGTGTTGTGGCAGATGCTGTGCGGACTCGTCTATGCAGCTGCCGTTGTTACGCCGCAGTGGTCACCGCGTTATAAGGCATCAGAATGACTACGGAAACGAGACATGGCAAACTGTCGCGGATGGTGCTGAAGGCAATGGGCATCTTCGGAGGCGTGCAGATGCTGACGATTCTTTGCGGAATTGTGCGCACCAAACTGATTGCCGTTTGGATAGGCGCGGCCGGAGTCGGGTTGTTTTCCATTTACAACGGGGCAATCGAGCTCGTCAGCTCGTTAACACAGTTTGGGCTGCGCAATAGTTCTGTACGTGATATATCGGCCAGCCGTGACTCGTCACGGCTCGGCGCGATTGTCAAGGCGGTCCGGCGGCTCGGATGGATTTTCGGGTTGCTCGGGGCGGTGGTGATGCTCGGGGCTGCACCGTTTTTAAGCCGTAAGACATTTGGTGATGACGGGCACACATGGTGTTTCGCCGTTCTTGCCGTGTCAGTGTTTCTTGCAAGCCTCACTGCCGGGGAAATGGCTGTCATGCAGGGTCTTGAAAGGTTGAAAGCACTCGCCAAGGCTTCGTTGTGGGGTGTCGTGGCCGGTTTCGTGGTATCGGTGCCTGTGATTTATGTGTGGAGGCTCGGCAGTGTCGTTCCGGCGGTTGTAGCCTATAGCGTGGTGACGACTGTCGCTGCCTATATATACCGTGTGCGCGGGGTCGAGTCCCGGCAGCCGATGACGGCGGTAGAGACATGGAATATCGGGCGGGGTTTTGTGATTCTCGGGGCGTTCATGGTGGCGAGCGATTTCATAACCCAGCTTGTCAGCTATATTTTCACGGCGTGGCTGAATATCACTGCGGGAGACACCGAGGTGGGGTATTACCGCTCGGGATTCACGGTTGTAAACCGGTATGTAGGGATGGTGTTTGCCGCTATCTCGATGGAATATTATCCGCGTCTTGCCTCGGTTGTGGCATCGCGTCAGCGGCTGTCGCTCTTTGTGGGGCACGAGATGACGCTTGTGTTGTGGATATTGCTGCCGCTTGTCAGCGTGTTTATAGCCTGTGCGCCTCTGATTGTCACCATTCTGTACACTCCCGACTTTGTCGTGACCGTTCCGTTTATGGTTCTCGCTATGGCGGGGACGGTGTGGCGGGGAATATCATGGTGCATGGCGTTTGTGATACTCGCCAAGGGTGACGGGCGCACCTATATCATTACCGAAAGTGTCAGTTGCGCGTTCAGCCTCGTCCTGAACATTGTCGGGTACAAGCTCTGGGGGCTTGCCGGACTCGGAGCTGCCTACTTGCTCTGGTATCTGGTCTACACCGTTATCGTCGGGATTGTGTATCGTCGTTACGGATTGTGGCTTCCGCGCCGCGTTGTAGTTCTCGCGGCGATTGTTACTGCATGGTCGGCAATAATCGCCACAGCCGCGCTCATGTTGCCTTGGTGGGTTCCGGCCGTCGGCGCGGTCGTCTCGACGGTGGCTGCGGGAGTGTGGCTGAAACGGAACTTTTAGAGGTCGTTTTTTTACTTCTTAATTAGATGTAATTGATTCGCGGTACTGTCGGGGCGACTGGCCGGTTATACGCTTGAACAGTCGTGTAAAATGCTGCGGGTACTGAAATCCGAGATTATAGGCGATGACGCTGATGTCGTCGGATGACGCTGAAAGGCGGTGCTTGGCCACATCGACAATGTGGCGCGAAATCATCTCCTGTGCCGTCAACCCTGTCTCTTTCTTGATGAGGTCGCCGAAATAGCCGGGTGAGAGGCTTGCCCGGTCGGCAAAATAGGCCACGGTGGGGATGGAATCGAGATTCTCCGAAGACTCGAAATAGGATTTCAGGTCGCGTTCAAACCGCGAAAGCACGTCGGAATTAACACGGTGGCGCGTGATAAACTGGCGGTCATAGAACCTGTGGAGGTATTCGAGCAGCAACTGGATGTTGGCCGACAGTAGCGCGGCCGAGTGATGGTCGACAGGATGTGACAACTCGCGGCTGATTTTGTCGAGGCAGTCAAGAAAGATTTCACGCTCATCGGTCGAGAGGTGCAGGGCCTCCATCTGTGAGTAGTCAAAGAAGCTGAACGCTGAAATTTTCTCGCCGAGCGGAGTCCCGAAAATCAGGTCGGGGTGGAACATAAGTCCCACGACATCGGGCGCCTTCACCGGCTCTTTCATCTCAACGTCAATAATCTGCCCCGGCGAAAAGCTGACAATTGTGCCTTCATGGTAGTCATAATGGCGACGGCCATATTTCAGGACGCAGTTTGCGTCATTTTTAAGAAACAGGGCATAGACACCATATTTTATGCGCACATTGTTCAATGTCTGCTTGGCCAGTTTCAGGTCAATGACCGAGACAAGCGGGTGGCGGGTTTCGAGACCGTACAGTTTGTTGTAGGCATCAATCGAGTCGAGGTTTATTATCTTGTTGTCCATGATGCAAAGTTAGCGGTTGCGGTTGAAAAATCGTTATCTTTGCTGAAAAAGGGTAATGATTGTCGCAATCCGGGTCAGCGTGTGAGTTTCAGCGTGTAGAGCGGGGAGGCGTCGTAACGCGGTAGGGCGGCAAGAATGAGGTCGGTGTTTTCGGCTACGAGTCCGCTCACGCCGTCATAAAATCTCGCCACTCCGGCTTTCCGAAGTGCTTCGGTGACGGCTGAGAGTGCCAGTTGCGGGGTATTGTTGTCGTGGCTGAGGTGGCACAGGAACACCGCGCGGATGCCGGGGGTATAGATTGACGCGAGGTAGCCGGCAGTCACCATGTTGTCAAGGTGCCCGTTGTCGGCCGCGATTCTTGCTTTAAGATATTCGGGATAGCGTCCGTCGCGCAACATCGCGGCATCATAGTTGGCCTCGATTACTATAAACTGCGCCTGTTTCATGTAATAGTCCACGCGCTCGGTTATATTTCCGAGGTCGGTAGCAATTGCGATGGCTTTGTCGCCGTGGGTGATGAAGAATCCGGCATTGTCAGTCCCGTCGTGAGAGACATCAAATGCCGTAACCTCAAAGTTGCCGATTTTGAACGGAAATTCCTTGTATATGGGAGAGTGATAGTCTTTTATGCGTCGCGAAATGCTGTGGCGGCGCAACAGTCCGTTAAAAGTCTTCGGTGTGCAGTATACCGGGATGTGTCGGTACTTGCGCACGATCTGATAGACATATTTCATGTGGTCGCCGTGGTCGTGGGTCAGGCAGATGCCTTTGACTGCCGACATGTCGATACCGTTGGCCTGCAAGGTGTCAGTGACTTTGCGGGTATCGACTCCTGCATCAATCAGAAAACCCGAATTGCGGTCGCCTATATAGGAACAGTTGCCGCTGCTGCCACTGCCGAACGATATAAAATAGAGGTCGTCGGCGGGGTCGAGCGGGGGTAGCTCGTCGATGTCCTGCTGTGGCCGGGATGCCGAGATGCCGGCGATGGCGCGGCGGAGTTTCTTGGGTGGGATTACTTGAAAATCGGCACTGTCGGAGCCGGAGAGGTCGTCAAGATTGTCAAACAGTCCCGGTGTGCGGCTTCCATATTTTTTATTGTGATAGTGTGCCATGTTCAAGAATCAGTTAAAAATAAGGAATATGGTGGGTGTCTTGTCGTAATTGTATTTCGCGTTTTTCCACGCTGACAGCGGTCGCGTTATGATTGATTGTGCCGGGCCCGTGATGTCGCTTGCCACGCACAGTTTTGTCGAGCCGGGGAGGGCGCGTGTCAGCTCGGCGATGAGACGGTTGTTGCGGTAGGGTGTCTCGATGAAAATCTGGGTCTGACGCTCACGCGAGATGCGGCGTTCCATCTCTTTGAATTTGGCCGTGCGCGCTCCTGCGTCGATGGGGAGATACCCGTTGAAGGCAAAAGTCTGTCCGTTGAACCCTGACCCCATCAAGGCAAGCAGTATGCTCGACGGTCCGACGAGGGGGACCACTTCATATCCGCGAGATTGGGCTGCGGCGACCAAGTCGGCTCCGGGGTCGGCGATGGCGGGACATCCCGCTTCGGAGATGACGGCGATAGAATGGCCCTGTTCCATCGGCGCAAGCATCGGTGGCACTTCGGCCGCGGGGGTGTGCTCGTCGAGGACAGTGAAAGAAAGCTCGTCGATGTTGATTGACCGGTCACACCGTTTCAGAAAACGTCGTGCCGAGCGGATGTTCTCAACCACGAAATGCTTGATGCCGCGCACGATTTCGATGTTTCGCTGCGGAATGACATCGGTGACAGGCGAGTCGCTCATGGCCGAGGGGACGAGATACAGCCGCGGGGCCGTGTCGGAAGTCGATGCATGGTTGTCTGATGTGGTTAATGCGGTCATGTCACAAAGGTAATAATTTTTTGTGGATTTACCAAGGGAAAAGGATGCGTGCGGCGACCCATGTCAGGCGGCGGAAAATGCGGTTGTGGTGGTAAAGGAGGGCGATGCGGCGGGGGTGGGGGGTGTCGGAAAGAGTCTTTTCGAGCAGCGACCGGGCCGGTTGGCGGGAGCCTTCGTTGTAGTAGTGTGCGGCGAGAATGGCATAACGGGTGTCGAGCCACGGGATTAATTCGGTTCTACCGGCACTGATGATGTTGCCGCGGCATGTGTCGAGAGCTTTCTCCCATTGCCCTGCGGCCGAGGTGTGGTCGGTGCCGGTGAGGGATTCGGCTTGGGAATGGGTGATTACCGACGGCGCCCCCGAAAGGTTTATTATGACAGGATTGGCGAGAAGGTAGCGGATGCCGAGCTCGTAATCGTCCCACTGTCGCAGAGACGCGTCCCATTCCCCGACGCGCCTGACCAGCTCGGTTGTCACGACGATCCGCTGGGTCGACATGGTTCCGCGGAAGATGTGGTGAAACATCGCGTTGCGGGCGCGGAAATAGCCTCTCTTTGACGAGCCGTCAAGCAGCCGCATTTCGATGTCGCGTCCGGCCACTTCGGCAGCGGGATTGGCGGCAAGGGCCTCGGCGAAGTCTCTGACATGACACGGCAGCATCTCGTCGTCAGAGTCGAAAAACATCACATATTTTGTCGTGACAAGCGACAGTCCCTTGTTGCGGGCGGCAGCGGCGCCGGGCGCGGTCTCAGAGGTCACGGTCACTTTCAGGCCGCGCTGTGCCATCGTTTCGCGCCACGCGGTCATAATCTCCATCGACGAGTCGGCGGAATTGTTGTCGACAAGGATAACCTCGTCGGGGAGCATAATCTGCTTCCCGACCGACGCGAGTGTGCGCGGCAGCGTGTGAGCGCGGTTGAATACCGGTATGACTACGGTGATGTCGGATTTCATGTGGCAAAGATACACATTATTGAATCACTTCAAAAATAAAAAATCTGCAACCGTTCAAGCGGTTGCAGATTTTTTATTCTAAGAGTATGTTTACTTTTGACTTATGTTAAGATTTAGAGAAATTTTTCGAGCCAGTTTTTAGATTTTGTGAAAGAGTTATGGGGTTCCATAATGACTGAACAAAAGCTTAAAATGAGCCGAAAAGGGCTATAAAGATTTCATAAAGTTAAAAGTAAACATACTCTTAAAGGCTAAAAGCCGGCTTGATTAAGCCTGAGGCATTTTGGTCTTTTTGCCATAGCCATACTGGGCGGCGGCACCGAGTTCTTCCTGAATGCGGAGGAGCTGGTTGTACTTGGCCATACGGTCAGAACGGCTTGCAGAACCGGTCTTGATCTGTCCGGCGTTGGTGGCAACAGCGATGTCAGCGATAGTTGCGTCCTCAGTTTCGCCCGAGCGGTGCGAGATAACTGCGGTGTAACCGTTGCGCTGAGCGAGTTCTACTGCGCGGAGGGTTTCGGTGAGTGAGCCGATCTGGTTAACCTTGACAAGGATAGAGTTGGCGCAGCCGAGCTCGATGCCTTTTTCGAGGTATTTTACGTTGGTTACGAAAAGGTCGTCACCGACGAGCTGGCAGCGGTTGCCGATGAGGTCGGTGAGAATCTTCCAGCCTTCCCAGTCGTTCTGGTCCATACCGTCCTCGATAGAGTCGATGGGATATTTCTCAACGAGAGTCTTGAGGTATTCAGCCTGCTGCTGCGAAGTGTACTTGGGAGCGTCGGGACCCTGTTTCCAAGTGTAGTCATAGAGACCGTCCTTGTAGAACTCGGAAGAAGCGCAGTCAAGACCGATGGTAACGTCCTTGCCGGGAACATAACCGGCGAGTTCGATAGCCTTAATGATGACGTTGAGAGCGTCTTCAGTGCCGTCGAGAGTGGGAGCGAAACCACCTTCGTCACCTACTGCGGTGGAGAGGCCGCGGTCGTGGAGCACTTTCTTGAGGTTGTGGAACACCTCGGTACCCATGCGGATGCCTTCTTTGAAGCAGCATGCGCCGATGGGACGGATCATGAATTCTTGGAAGCAGATGGGGGCGTCAGAGTGTGCGCCGCCATTGATGATGTTCATCATCGGGACGGGGAGAACGTAAGAGTTGCAGCCGCCGATGTATTTGTAGAGGGGCAGGTCGAGGTAGTCGGCAGCAGCCTTGGCAACGGCGAGAGAAACGCCGAGGATGGCGTTTGCGCCGAGGTTTGACTTGGTGTCGGTACCGTCGAGAGCAAGCATAGTCTCGTCAATCTTGATCTGGTCGAGCGCGCTCATGCCTACGAGGGCTTCAGCGATGGGGCCGTTAACGTTGGCGACAGCCTTGGTCACGCCCTTGCCCATATAGCGGTTCTTGTCACCGTCACGGAGCTCAAGAGCTTCGTTTTCGCCGGTAGATGCGCCTGAGGGAACAGATGCGCGGCCACGGGCACCTGATTCAAGGATTACGTCAACTTCAACAGTGGGGTTGCCTCGTGAATCGAGGACTTCACGACCAATGATTTTTTCGATTTTCATAATTGTTACTATAAATAAGTATAGAATTGATTGTTGTGTCAGAAACAATGTAGCTCTTTCTCTGATTGAGCGCCACAAAGATACGAAATCCCGAGCCGATGTGCAAGACTATGACTCTAAAAAACGCTTAAAAATCCCGCCGGTTTAAGAATTTACTGTAATTTTGCACTACGAAAAAGTAATGTTGTTATGAGTAAAATGAAATGCTGGGTTGAGGCGATGAGGCTGCGGACGTTGCCGGTGTCGCTGGCGGGGGTGCTGTTTGGTGTCGCGATGGCGGTTGCCGACGGCGGTTTCAAGGCGGTCCCGGCCCTGTTGTGCTTTCTTTTCGCGCTGTTGGCGCAGATTGCGTCCAATTTTGCCAACGAGTACTATGATTTCAAGGCCGGGCTCGACCGTGTCGGCCGCGACGGGCCGCGGCGCGGCGTGACCGAGGGCGATATTACGCCCGGCGCGATGAAGGCAGCGACATTTGCAACCCTCGGGGCGGCGTGTGTCACCGGATGCGTCCTTGTGGCTCTTTACGGGCAGTGGTGGATGTATGTCGTCGGCGTGCTGACGGCATTGGCGGTAATCGCTTACAGCGCGGGTCCTTATCCGCTTTCGCGCAATGGCCTCGGCGAGGTCGCTGTCGTCTTCTTTTTTGGAATAATACCTGTCACTCTGACCTATTATCTCGAAACCGGTTTAATGTCAGCGGCTGTGGTTGCCGCGTCGGCCGGAATCGGCCTGATGGGAGCCAACGTGCTTATCGTCAACAACTACCGTGATGCCGACGATGACGCGGCGGTGGGTAAACGCACGCTGGCGGTAAAGCTGGGGCGCAATGCCGTGGCGGTAATATATCTTCTCAACGGTATCCTCGCGCTCGTGCTGACGTGGCCCGAGTGGATTCGTCTTGCGCCTCAGGCATGGATTGTCCCGTTGATTTATCTGTTGTCCCATGTTTTCCTGTACGGCCGCCTTCGCTCGCTGACCGGCAAGGCACTCAATCCGTTGCTTGGCGGCACTGCGGTGCTTATGCTTTTCTACGCGGTCGGCTATGCTGTTGCGGCAGGGTGAGACAAATAAAAAATAACAAATTCCAAATAATAAATAACGAATGGAGGCATTGGTGCGAAACCGATGCCTCCATTTGTTATTTGGAATCTGTTATATCTGGAATCTGTTATTTGATATTTGATATTTGATATTTGATATTTGATATTTGATATTTGATATTTGTTATTTGATATTTGATATTTGTTATTTGTTTACATGATTCCTCTTTCGCGGAGCTTGCACTGCCATGCCCATGCCGAGCGCATGGTGTCGGCGAGTGAGGAGTCAGCGGTCCAGCCGAGTACTTCATTGGCAAATTTCGGGTCGGCCCACACCTTTTCGATGTCACCGGCGCGGCGGTCTACGATTTTGTGGGGAACTTTCACGCCTGTCGCTTCTTCAAACACGCGGATGAGTTCCAGTACCGAAACTCCGTTGCCTGTGCCGAGGTTGAAGATTTCAATCTTTTTGTCGCTCTTGTCTTCAAGCATGCGCTCTACCGCGATGACATGGGCCTTGGCAAGGTCTACGACATTGATGTAGTCGCGGATGCAGGAACCGTCGGGGGTGTTGTAGTCGTCACCGAATACGCTCAGTTCCTTGCGGATGCCGATTGCGGTCTGGGTGAGGTAAGGGATGAGGTTTTGCGGAACACCGTTGGGGAGCTCGCCGATTTCAGCCGACGGGTGTGCCCCGACGGGGTTGAAGTAACGGAGGATGACGCTCTTGAAAGGCGCGCCGGCGTTGATGACATCGGTGATGATTTCTTCTGAAATCTGTTTTGTGTTGCCGTAGGGCGATGTGGCTTTTTTGATAGGAGCCTTTTCGGTAACGGGGTTTTCGTCAGGTTCGCCGTAGACGGTGCACGACGACGAGAAAACGATGCCCTTGACACCGTTGGGTCCCATGAGGTCGAGGAGGTTGAGCAGGGTGTTGAGGTTGTTGCGATAATAGAGGATGGGCTTGTGCATCGATTCCCCGACGGCTTTGCTTGCCGCGAAGTTGATGATGCCCTTGATGTCGGGATAGTCGGTAAAGAGTTTGGCAAGAACGTTAATGTCAGTGCAGTCGCCCTCGACAAAGTCAGGACGGATGCCGGTTATGCGCTCGATGCCGTCGATAACGTCGCGGTTGCTGTTTGACAGGTTGTCGATGATGACCACGGGATAACCCGCGTTCTGAAGCTCCACAACGGTGTGGGACCCGATGTAGCCGGTTCCGCCGGTTACTAGAATTCTCTCTTTTGTCATTGTAGGGGGTTAATGAATTGGATTAAACAATTAGGTCAGGATTAGTCCTCGGTAGGGGGGACGAAACCTCCCGGGAGGAATGAACCGATGTGTCGCTGTTTCTTTTCTTCGAAAATCTCGTCGATGGCAAGGAGGATGCCGCTTTCCTCAACGTCGCCAAACTCGTCGTTGACGGCGGTGCCAAACATTTTCATTGTCGGCGACAGGCTCATGTAGGCGTTGACGAGAGGGGGGATGTTGACCCCGTACTCTCTCACCTCGCGGTTGAGGATTTTGTAATCCTCTTTGAATGTCGTGCCGGTGAATACTGAGGCGAGCCTTTCTGTGTCGGGCATCGTCCCGAGAGGCTTTATGGGCCACACGAGATGGTCGCGGTCGGGGAAATGCTTGTGCAGAAAATAAAGTATCATGTTGCGGCACTCGGCCGAATAGCTGGGATACATCGTGACCTTCCCGAAAAGATACTTGATCTCGGGATTGATTACGGTCAGCGCTCCAAGCCCGTCCCACAGGTTGTCAAGGGCGAAAAGGGCCTTGGCGCCGGCGCGGCTCGACTGGTATTCGAGGCGCACGAATGACCGCCCCAGCTCGATTGTGTGGGGAAGGTAGTCGGCGATGAACTCGGGGGAGAAGTTGAACATGTGGCTCGTCGCTATGCGCGGACGGCCGTTCTCGTCCATCCTGATGTCGCTCCCGGTGATGTAGCGGTAGCCGCCGAGGATGAGCTTTGACTCAGGATCCCACACTATGAGCTGGCGGCAAGGAGGCGTCATCGTGTCAAACTCGTCTATGTCACAGTCTTTGCCCGTTCCGCCTCCGGCGGCACGGAACGCAATCTCGCGCAACCGTCCTATTTCCCTCATGACGGCGGGGGAATGGTGCGCGTCAAGCACATATATCTGATTGTTGCCTTTGTTGGTGTCTCGCAGCAGGCGGTCGGGTGTGAGCTCGCGCTCAATCAGCGAGACATCTACCGGGTCAATAACTTTTTGATTCATATCGGACTATTTCTCACGGTCAGCAAGGGCATACACTGCAGCTCTGAGTTCATCGGCCTGTGACTGCGCGTCACGGCCCCCTCTCAATCTGCCGTTTTCGATTGTCGGCCCTACATATATGTCATAGTGGGCTTTGCGGCTATTAAATATTTCGCGGGGGAGATAAATCATCTCAATGTTGAACTTTAGCCCTAAAACTGTTCTTAACCGTGCAAATTTATAAAAAAAAGATGAATTATGCCCACTAAAATACACCGGAATTACATTGCGTCCCGATGAAATCGCTTTTTGCACCGCCATTTTGTGCCATTTCAGGTCGGCGACGCATCCGTCGGCTCCACGCCGCGATACCATTCCGGCCGGAAACATGATTATCGGCGCGTCTCCCGCAAACGCCTCGTCGATGGCTCGCGATGCTTCGCGCGATTGCGCGCCGTGCTTGTTGACCGGCAGGAAAATCGGACGCAGGGGGACAACCGCGTGCAGAAGGTCGTTGACTACAAATTTAATGTCGTTGCGCCCGTAGGCATCCGCCACCACCATCGAGAGAATCAAGCCGTCAAGCGCGCCCAAAGGATGATTGGACACGATGACCGGGCGCGGATCGGATGCGGCAGGGAAAGTGCCGTGGACATTGTATGTGATGCCGAGGTCGCTGACAACGCCGCGGCAGAAATCGACTCCTTCGCGGTCGCCGTTGTGCCGCAGCAGGTGGTTCAGGTCGTCTTGGCAGATGGTGCGTTCAAGCCACCGGATGACTTTCCCGGGTATATACTTATAATAACGGCTGGCACGCCGCTGCAACACTGCATCGACATCAATCCTTAACCTGTTGTTTTCTTCCTCTTGAGGGCTCATGGGCTTCTGTGCTCCTTTTTTATGCTGCAAAATTAGAATAAATTTCTATACTTGACAAATTAAATACATGGCTGCCCGGCAACAAAAATCGCATAAAATTGTTGCAGTGCCAGAATTATTAGTCTAATTAGCCTAATTAGACCTATTGGTCTAATAGTTAATCTGTTAACTCTCTAAATCGCATGGTTTTTGGCCGTGGCTAATTGTTAAAATGCGTTAAAAGATGGCGAAACATTTGGTGGGTATCAAAAATAGTTCTACCTTTGCATCACAATTGCGAAAATAGCTCAGTTGGTAGAGCACAACCTTGCCAAGGTTGGGGTCGCGGGTTCGAGTCCCGTTTTTCGCTCAAAGAGAACATAAACATCTTTAAAGTCTGTCATTGCGAAACAGTCACTCGCGAAAATAGCTCAGTTGGTAGAGCACAACCTTGCCAAGGTTGGGGTCGCGGGTTCGAGTCCCGTTTTTCGCTCAATCATTATCACTAACAATAACGTGGATGACAGACGAAAATGTCCGGATGGCGGAATTGGTAGACGCGCTACTTTGAGGGGGTAGTGATCATTAGATCGTGTGAGTTCGAGTCTCATTTCGGACACTTGGAAATCCCAAGTAATTGAAATTCAATTACTTGGGATTTTTTTTTGTACCTGTCTATGCCGTTTACCGCCCAAGTGCGCCCCCGCAAAATGACATCATTTAATTAAATTTCACATTGTCGCCATTCCGCAGGGATTGGAAATGTTGTATCTTTGCTGTCCTTTTCCTCAAATGGCAGAGAGAACCAAACCGTCTGCCTGATTGTTAAAATAGTAAAACATAACTCATTAAAACATTAACTGTTATGAGTCCATTGCTGATTAATATTGTCGGTTATGCCGCGGCCGTCTGTATGGTGTGCGGCTACCTCCCTCAGGCCATATACACCATCCGCACCCGTGACACCGACGGGATTGCCATGCCCACGTTCCTGTTGCTCGGATTTGGAAGCATTTTCTTCGTGATTCAGGGACTTATGCTCGGCAACTGGCCCCTTATAATCACCAACTTGATTACCACCGTGTCAAGCATTATCGTATTCATTATAAAAGTCCAGAACGACTATTTCAAGAAAAAGAAGTAACTTTGCACAATGGCAAAGAAAAGCAGCAAGAAAAAGCAATCAGACAAGCAACCTGTATCGCCGCTCGTATTCCTGCGAGACAAAGCCCGCAGTCTCCCTTTGGGGAAATGCTATGTCAATGACTATAAAAATGCGGCCGGACTCGCTGTAGTCGTCGTGACACGCCTCCATCCCAACGGTAATGTCACATGGGCGTTGTATGAGGTTGACATGTATTGTCTCGGGGTAAAAGATGCGTTTGTCTGTGTCAACGAACCCCCGACGCGCTTTCAGAAACGGCTCGGTGAGCTGAATGACAGTTTCGGTTTGATTGAAACCGGATACGACGTGTGTCACAACATGGTTTACGGTGCGGTCGAGTTTGCACGGGAGGCTGGCATCAATCCTGTTGCCGAGTTCTCGTCGGCACGTTATCTCCTTGAAGAAGACACCGACGACATTCCGCTGATTGAATATGAATACGGGCTTGACGACAGGCATCATCTTGTCATTAATCCCGAGGGGAGTGAGAAACCCTATCTTGCCATGCTTGAAAAGAACCTCGGAAAAGGAAACTATACCGTCGTCGACAACAGCGAGGCTGCCGTCAATGTTTTGTCACGGAAATTATATACCGGCTACAATGACATGATGGCCGAGATGAACCGTCACCCCTCTGAACCCTACTCCTATAAGCACCCTGCCTATCATGTCTATAAGCGGTTCAGTTTTCCCGAAATCAAGTCAATCTTGCTCGACCCCGTCAATATCGATTTCCTCCCCGACGAGACAATCGACATGATACTGTCTCATCCTGCCGACAAACTCGTTGTCGATGTCAATCGGTTGATTACAAACGAAATCGGTCGCACTTGGGCCGCAATCGAAGATGACACTATCGAGCCTTATACCAACGCCTCGATTCTTTATGGGGTCATGTTCCTTACTGAGCTTAAACGCCCCGAGGGACTGCCTGTCATTATGGAGATTCTGCGGCAAAGCGACGACTTCCTGCAATATCATTTCGGCGACATAAGTGCCGAACTTCTCATCCCGGCTGTCTATGCGTGTGGCCGCAACGACATTCCGGTGCTGCTTGAATTCCTCGAAACTCCCGGTTTCAACTCTTATGCGCGCCATTATGTCCACGAAGCACTCGGGATGATAGCCATTAACGAGCCGGAACGGCGCGGTGAAATAATCGGAGTGTTCCGACGCATTCTGACCGACATGGTTACGCGCCTCCCGAAAGTGGACCGTTGCGACGGAATGCTCGCCGGATTGATGATGTCGACGCTCATTGACATCAATGCCTACGAATTGTTGCCCGAAATAAAGGCGGTTTTTGATACTGATTGTGTCGACCTTTCAGCCGTGGGTGATTACGATGCCATAAAGTCAGAGCTTACCCCCGACTGCAGACCTTCGGCTGTGTGCCATCATGCTTTGCAGGATATTCACACTGTCAACAAATGGCTCAAAACATTCGTCCCCGCAATTGACAGCGAAAGGTGAAGGGGGCAACCTCTAAGAGGCTCATTCACACTCAACTCCCACACTTCAGCGTGAGCAGATTGATTTCCGGCCACGCTCCGAGACGGAATGGGACGTTGCTGCCCGTTCCGGGATTGACATGAAGCACCCGGTTCCCGTCGCGGTAAAGGCCGTTCCATTCTTTGTAGAGCAGGCGCGACGGTGAGAGTGGCCCCAGCCTGAACTGCATGGCATGAGTGTGCCCCGAGAGTGTAAGCTGAATCTCACTGCCGGGAAGTATTTCACTCCGCCAGTGACACGGGTCATGGCTCAGCATGATTGTAAACATCTCAGGGTCAACATTGCGCATGGAGCGGCGAAGGTCGGCATGGTCCACAAATCCCTTTCCCGCATTCTCGACCCCCGCGACAACAATCTGCTCGCCATCGCGGCCTATGGTCATGTTCTCGTTGAGCAACAGCCGCCACCCGAGACTGTCACGCTGCATCGACTGGAGGCGGTGGATGGCCTCGACACGCTCGCGCTGAGTCGTGTAGCTGCCATAGACGCAATAATCGTGATTGCCCATGATTGAAACAACCCCGTCGCGCGCGCTCAGGCGGCTGAGAGCCGGAATGAACGGTTCAAGCTCCTCGGGTCTGCGGTTGACAAGGTCGCCCGTAAACACAATCAGGTCAGGATTCAAGGCATTCACGCGCTCCACTATGCGGTCGACAACACGCGGGGCAAAGCGGTAAGTGCCTATGTGGAGGTCCGAAAGCTGCACGATGCGGTAACCGTCATGAGAACTCGGGAGAGAGTCAAATGCCATTTCGCGCTCCTTGACAACTACACGCTTCCATCCGGCAAAGAACCCGTAGGCCCCGGCAAGGACTGCCATGATGCCGAGTGCTGACAGAATGGTCACCCCTGTGGTCGACATGAAAGCAATCACCGACGCAAGCAGGCGGCCCGCCGAAGAAAGTAACGCGAAAAACTGTGTCGGGTTAATAGAACCCGGAGCAAAATCATCCGGGCGAAATAATGAGGCAACCACGGCCACCGTCAACGCAACGCCGACAGCGGCAGCCGAGAGAGGCCGCAAAAGAGCCGAAACATCTGCCCGTTTCCTCGCCGACGCGCGAAAACGGCTGAAATTCAGTGATGGTATTGAGAGCATTCGATATGTTTTCAAGAGTATAAAGACTGTGTCCTATATTAGAGATATACAAATTTACAAAGTAAGCCGGTAATATTGTTACCCCGCCAATGTTTTTTGGTTTTATTTAAGCGTTTTTGTCTATAAAAGGCGTTTTTTTCGCGGGAAAGAGCTATCTTTGCATTTGGTATTTGTTATTCATTCAAAACATCGAATGATTATGAAAAGAGGAAAAAAGACATCGCGGTCGGGCGCAAACGGCGAAGTGACCCCTAAAAAGGCACTGGGTCAGCATTTTCTGACCGACGAATCTATCGCGGCGCGCATTGCCGCTACCCTTGACGAATACCGGGGGGTGCCGGTCATGGAGGTCGGCCCGGGAATGGGAGTGCTGACCAAGTATCTCGTCGCCGCAGGCCATGATGTGACCGTAGCCGAGATTGACGGGGAAAGTATTGCCTACCTCAAAGAGCATTACCCCGACTTGAACGACCGCATCCTTGATGCCGATTTCCTGAAACTCGACCTTGCCGGATTCTATCCCGGCGGTCAGAAATTCTGCGTAATCGGAAATTATCCCTACAATATTTCTTCCCAGATATTTTTCCACGTCCTCGACTACAAGGATCAGGTAGTGTGCTGCTCGGGAATGCTTCAGCGCGAGGTAGCCGAGCGTCTTGCCGCCCCTCCCGGAACCAAGACCCGAGGCATACTGAGCGTGCTCCTTCAGGCGTGGTATGATGTTAAATACCTCTTTACCGTCAGCGAGAATGTGTTCAACCCTCCCCCAAAGGTCAAGAGTGGCGTGATCAGGATGACACGCAACGATGTGACCGACTTGGGGTGTGACGAGCGGTTGTTCAAGTCGGTGGTCAAGACTTCCTTTGGCCAGCGGCGAAAGACATTGCGCAACTCGTTGCGAGGCATGTTTCCGGCAGGAGTTCCGTTGCCCGACATCCCCTTGCTCGCCTTGAGACCCGAGCAACTGAGCGTAGAGCAATTCATTGAACTCACCAACTTGATTTCCACCTGCCGCATCAACACCGCCACGACTGACTGATGAAAGAATTTTCGCCCGAATACCTCTCTCATGTACGCAAGATTATAAACGACCATGCCGAGTCTGCGGCAAGGGACGAGCTTGCCGACCTGCACCCCGCCGACATTGCCGAACTGTATCAGGACCTCGACCTTGACGAAGCCGAGTACCTGTACAAACTGCTCGACGAGGACACGCAGGCCGAAGTCCTGATGGAGCTTGACGAGGATGACCGGCGCAAGCTGCTGTCTCGCATGGATGCCGAGGACATCGCCAACCAGATTGACCACCTCGACACCGACGACGCCGTGGACATCCTTCAGGAACTCGACGAGGAAGACCGCGAGAAGATTTTGTCCCACATTGACGACGTTGAGCAGGCCGGCGACATTATCGACCTTCTGAAATATGATGAGGACACCGCAGGCGGCCTGATGGGTACCGAGATGATTGTCGTCAACGAGAACTGGAGTATGCCCGAGTGCATCAGGCAGATGAGGATGCAGGCCGAGGAACTCGACGAAATCTACTATGTCTACGTTGTCGACAACGACGAGAGATTGCGCGGAATATTGCCCCTAAAGACTCTCATAACCCACCCGTCGGTATCCAAAATCAAGCATGTAATGGAGGAAAATCCAGCCTCGGTCAAAGCCGACACGCCTATCGACGATGTCGCCCTCGATTTCGAAAAATATGACCTTGTGGCTATGCCTGTCATCGACTCGATAGGGCGGCTCGTGGGGCGCATAACTGTCGACGACGTGATGGACCGCGTGCGTGATTCGAGCGAGAGAGACTATCAGCTCGCATCAGGTCTTTCGAGCGATGTGGAATCTGACGACACCCTGTTCACGCAGACTAAGGCTCGACTGCCGTGGCTTCTGATCGGCATGGTCGGCGGACTGTGCAACTCGGTAATCCTCGGTCAGTTTGAAAACGGCTTTGTGGCCGACCCGGCTCTCGCGCTGTTTATTCCCCTGATCGGCGGTACCGGCGGCAACGTGGGAACGCAGTCGTCGGCAATCGTGGTGCAGGGTCTTGCCAACGGCTCTCTCGACATCCGGAAATCGGCCCGGCAGCTCCTCAAGGAACTCGGAGTGGGACTCATCAACGGCGGAATAATCGCCCTGCTCGTGTTTGTATACAATCTGTTGAAACTCGGCAGCGGGCATCAGGTTACAACCATCGCTGTGTCGCTGTCGCTGTTCTGCGTGGTCATGTTTGCATCGGTATTCGGAACATTTGTCCCCCTTACCCTTGAAAAACTGAAAATAGACCCCGCCCTCGCCACAGGCCCGTTCATCTCGATTACCAACGACATTATAGGCATGGTAATCTACATGTCAATCAGCAGCTGGCTCATCATCGCCCTTCACTGATGCCTTGAACCGCCTCTTATTCCACAATTGCGGAGAAATACAACTGTGCATATTCTTTGAGTTCAGCCAAAACGGCCATGTTTATTGCGTCCATATCTGTTTGTTGTCTGGGGTTATTTACTCAGTTTGTTTTGAATCCAGCTTGCCAGAGCGAACACGGCGATACCGACAGGCAGAGCCACGCAGAAGAAGAAAGTCAGAAAGCCGGGGCAGGCGCAAATGACGATAAAAATAATGAGGATTGCCCAAAGGATTATACCAATCATAATTTTGAAGTCTTAATAGTTCCCGGCGGCGGTGTCGCTCCGCTGTGGTTCTCCCTCGCCGGGATGGGTGGTTATTTGTTTTTGATGTATGCGTTATCCGTCGTTACGATGGCAAAACGCCGAGCGTTGGCCGAAGTAAGGCGAGTAACGCCGCGTGATTCGCGAAAACGCTTTAGTGCGGCTCTTGCGGCTTTTCGGGTTGCAAATACTATTGCGTGGCCTTTGTGGTTGAATGGCGGTTGCGTTTCGCTTTCTCCGCAATATCCGAAAACGCCAGCACCTGAGTTATATGTCAGATAATATTCTTCTTTCATCACTTTCTCAGCTCTTTACTGTATCGTTTAAAATTCGTCGCACCGTCGGTGTGGCAGCGCGTTTTCGCGTCGTGTTTTTGCGTTTGATGCCTCTGCGCTTCCGTGTCGGCATGGTGACCGTGTCGGCGGCAGTGGTGTCGATGACGGCGGCGGCTGTCGTGTCAACGGCCGTGGGCGGCAGTGACGCGGGAGTCTGATTTCTGCCTGCAAGCCATGCCGTGACAGCGATTAAGACAGTCATGACGGCAGCAAGGGCGAGGAGGCCCCGGCGTTCGCTCGATGTGAATGACATGGTGTAAAAAAATCAGGGACTTTAAAGTCGGTAAAGACCTTAAAGTCCCTATGTGTTATTTAGAAATCCGACGGTTAATCGGCCAGTTTGGCCTTGATAAACTCGCGGTTGAGACGGGCGATATTGCTCAGAGACTCGTTCTTGGGGCACTCTGCGGCACACGCGCCGGTGTTGGTACAGTTGCCGAAACCAAGCTCATCCATCTTCTTGACCATAGCGCGGGCACGGCGGGCACGTTCAACCTGACCTTGGGGAAGGAGGGCAAACTGGCTTACCTTGGCTGCGACAAAAAGCATCGCCGAGCCGTTCTTACATGCTGCGACACAGGCACCGCAGCCGATACATGTAGCCGAGTCCATAGCGATGTCGGCTACCTCCTTGGAGATGGGGGTAGCGTTGGCATCGGGAGCACCGCCGCAGTTGAACGACACATAACCGCCGGCCTGCTGGATTTTGTCAAAGGCGTTGCGGTCAACCATGAGGTCGCGCACTACAGGGAATGCGGCAGAACGCCAAGGCTCGATGGTGATTGTATCTTCGTTGTTGAACTTGCGCATGTGGAGCTGGCAGGTAGTGATGCCCTGTACGGGACCGTGGGGGTGTCCGTTGATATAGAGCGAGCACATACCGCAGATTCCCTCGCGGCAGTCGCTGTCAAACACTACGGGTTCTTCACCCTTTTCTACGAGTTGCTGGTTAAGCATGTCGAGCATTTCGAGGAAGCTGCTGCCGGTCGAGACGTTCTCGACGCGATAGTCCTTGAACTCGCCTTTTTCTTTGGGGCCACGCTGACGCCAAATTCTCAGGTTTACGTTAATAGTATGTTCCATTATTGAGTTGTAGTTATTGAATTTTGGACTATGCCGCGCCCCGCGATCGGGGCGCGACAGTCTCGTGGTTTAAAATTAAGACTTGTAGTTGCGGGTTTGAACCTTGATTTCCTGATAGTTGAGGGGCTCCTTGAGGAGGACGGGCTTCTCGTTGTCGCCGGTGTACTTCCAGCAGGAAACATACATGTAGTCCTTGTCGTTGCGCGCAGCCTCGCCGTCGGCAGTCTGATATTCCTCGCGGAAGTGTGCGCCGCACGATTCGTTGCGGTTCAGCGCGTCGATAGCCATCATCTTGGCCATAACGAGGAAGTCCTCGAGACGCAGCGCCTTTTCAAGCTCGGTGTTGAGGTCGTCGGCGCTGCCCACGATGCGAAGGTCGGTGTAGAATTCCTTGCGCACTTCCTCGACTTCGGCGATAGCCTTGACGAGGCTTTGGAGTGTGCGGCCCATACCGACGAGGTCCCACATGACGTGGCCCAGACGCTTGTGAATCTGATCGGGCGACTTGGTGCCCTTGATGTTCATCAGGCGGTTGATGCGGTCACGAACCTCTTTCTCCACCTTGTCAAACTCGGGATCGTCTGTCCCCGGGTGCTTGACCTTGATCTGGTCGCTGAGGTAGTTCTGCATCGTGTAGGGAAGCACGAAGTAACCGTCGGCAAGACCCTGCATGAGGGCCGAGGCACCGAGGCGGTTTGCACCGTGGTCCGAGAAGTTACATTCACCGATTGCAAAGAGACCCTTGATTGAGGTCTGGAGCTCGTAGTCAACCCAGATACCGCCCATTGTATAGTGGCTGGCGGGGAAAATCATCATCGGGGTCTCATAGGGATTGTCATCAGAAATCATCTGATACATGTCAAAGAGGTTGCCGTAGCGGTCACGCACAACATCTTCGCCGAGACGGTTGATGGCATATTTGAAGTCGAGATAGACGGCGTTGCCGGTACCTACGCCATAGCCTGCGTCGCAGCGTTCCTTGGCGGCACGAGATGCGATGTCGCGGGGACACAGGTTACCGAAGGCGGGATAGCGGCGTTCCAAGTAGAAGTCGCGGTCTTCGTCGGGAATATCGGTGGGTTTCTTCTTGCCTGCGCGGATAGCCTCGGCGTCTTCTTTCTTTTTCGGAACCCAGATGCGGCCGTCGTTACGGAGCGATTCGCTCATGAGGGTCAGCTTAGACTGGTCTTCGCCGTGAACGGGGATACAGGTGGGGTGAATCTGGGTGAAAGCGAGGTTGGAGAGATAAGCGCCGCGGCGGAAGGCTTGGATAGCGGCCGAGCCGTTGCAGCCCATCGCGTTGGTCGACAGGAAGAATGTGCGGCCATATCCGCCCGTAGCGAGAACTACGGCATGGGCGGCATAGCGTTCAAGCTCGCCGGTGACGAGGTTGCGCACGATGATACCGCGGGCACGGCCGTCGATGATGACGAGGTCGAGCATTTCGCGGCGGTTGAATGACTTGACGGTACCCTTCTGAATCTGACGGTTCAGTGATGCGTAGGCACCGAGAAGAAGCTGCTGGCCGGTCTGGCCTTTGGCGTAGAATGTACGCGAAACCTGTGCGCCGCCAAATGAACGGTTGGCAAGGAGGCCGCCGTATTCGCGGGCAAACGGTACACCCTGCTGAACGCACTGGTCGATGATGTTGTTGGCCACTTCGGCGAGACGGTAAACGTTGGCCTCGCGCGAGCGGAAGTCACCACCCTTTACCGTGTCGTAGAACAGGCGGTAGACCGAGTCACCGTCGTTCTGATAGTCCTTGGCGGCGTTGATACCGCCCTGAGCGGCGATAGAGTGGGCGCGGCGGGGGCTGTCTTGGATGCAGAAGTTGAGCACGTTAAAGCCAAGCTCGCCAAGAGTCGATGCAGCCGATGCACCGGCGAGGCCGGTACCGACGACGATGATGTCGAGGTTGCGCTTGTTGGCGGGGTTCACGAGTTTCTGATGGGCCTTGTAGTTGGTCCATTTCTGCGCGAGGGGACCCTCGGGTATCTTGGAGTCAATCTGATATTCAGGTAAGGCTGAGGATTCGATGTCGGCATAATCCTTCATGATGGGGGTCGAGTCAATCATACCCTCAAGGTTCTTAATATCTGCCATATCTGTGTCGTTGTTTTTATCTGTTATTAATATACCTTTATGAGAGGATTAGTTTTTGCCTTTGCAAGCGGGATTGGCGCATGTCTCGGGATTGGCGCACACACCGTCGGCACAGCAACCGTCGGCACACTCGGCTGCAACCTCGATGCAGGTTGCCTGAGTGCATTCGGCCTGAGGACAGGCTGCTTCGGGGCAGGCTGCCTCGCTGCACGCTTTGGCTCCGCACTCGATGGCGTCGGTGTCAAGCGCAAACTGTGAGCCTTTGGCTTGGTTGTATTCAATCAGCTCCTTCTCGAAGTCCGAATTGTTGGCGCGCACAGTGAACACAACTGCCTCGGCGATAAAGAGAGCTACCACGATGGTTGTCCACCAGCAGGCAATCTTCTTCAGGCGGGGAAGCCATGTGTCGTTATCCCAGCCGCATGTCTGGAACATCGACCAGAATCCGTGGTTCATGTGGAACCAGAGGGCAATGAAACCGATGATGTACACAATCGGTGTCCACACTTGGCTGAATGCAATCTGGATGAAAAGGGTGCCGGCTGCCGGGGGAACCTCTACACCTTCGTGAACATAGTCACAGTGGAGTATCTCGGCAAGCTGCATCTTGGCCCAGAACTGAATCATGTGAACGGCAAGGAAAGCGAGAACGACGATACCGAGCACGAGCATGTTCTGTGACGACCATTCGACACCGAGGGGTTTCTTGACAACGTTGTAACGGTCATTGCCACGGGCTTTGCGGTTCTGCAAGGTCAGCCAAAGGGCATAGATGATGTGAATGATGAAAAGCGCGGCAAGACCGACGGTCGCAACCAATGCATACCAGTTGGCTCCGAGGAACTCGCACACAGCATTATAGCCCTGAGGCCAGAAAAGCGCAACACCGTTCATCAAGCAGTGAAACGTGACAAATAGGACGAGGCACGCTCCGGTGATGGCCATCACGAGCTTGCGTCCTATAGATGAGCATGTTAACCACATAGTAGTTCTTTAATTTGAGATTATTAATCAGTTATTTAAAATTGTTGCTATTGTTTTGATTAAATCACTTCTGCAAAATTAGTGCAAATTTACCTCCTTTACAACTATTAAAGCAAAATTAAGGAAAAATTTCGACAATTTTTCTCTCCTCCCCCGAAAAATTACCTCTACATCATTGTGTTTCGTGAGTTGTCGGAGTTTCGGTAATTGATGCGGGCTTTGTACATTTGCTCTTTGATGCCGCCGTTTTTAACAAAATCGGATTGAAGGCGCTCAAGAAGTTTGCGCAGGAAAACGTCGGTCTGGTGAATGAGCGTAATGGCGATGTTGGCGGTAGTTTCCGGCGTGCGTTGTTTGATTGCCTCGACATAGAAAGATGAGTCGTTGTGAGCCGAGCAGACCACTCTTGTCTTTTTCGCTTTTTCTGAATCAGCCGGCCACTTGATGAGATTCCTCACCCTAAGAAAATCCTCGTAGTCAAGCAATAGCTCCTGCAGACTTGCTCTTGCCACATTTATCAGTTTTATTTCCGTTTCGGCCGAAGTGGCAGCCGCAGCCGAGCCCTCGGCGATGTTCTGGCGACCGCTGCGGGCAGCCTGCACCATCTGGTCGATGGTGCGGTCTCCCTTTTGCAGGTGTGTATGGGCGAAATAGTAGGTGATATCGTAGATACATTGCGCCTTTTGGAAAGCTATGAGTTTTCGATAGTTGCCTTTTGGAGGGAGGAAGGTCTCGGCCATGATTTTCGGTTTTAGGGTTGATATTATTGATGTTATTGGACTAATTAGACTAATTGGACATAGCACATGACATTTTTAGGTATTCGTCTCAAGGCACACAAAAACAAGCACATACGCCCATTGGAAGTCAATTTCAAGTTAAAATGTCTTGCATCGCTTGCCTTTACCAACTGTCAATAAAACAT
>Ga0209064_1000557_pt1 | contig 81093 bp, 81 predicted proteins | sample Inofromicrocosms_FD_187498 | JGI IMG/M metagenome (GOLD analysis project Ga0209064, IMG submission 187498) | Mouse cecum microbial communities from Vienna, Austria - Inoculum for glucosamine and mucus D2O microcosms (SPAdes) (version 2) | ecosystem: Host-associated > Mammals > Digestive system >...
TCCTCGTGATTTGTAGTATACTGAATATCCCTATGGAAACTATTATAAAAAGAAAACTGCGACAAGCCAACGTTTTTCATGACGTTTTGTGCCTTGAGCAGCGCGAAAGGAATGAATATAAAAATGATAAATACGTGGGGAGAGCATTATTATGCATGGAACGGGAAGCTGTATGACAGTGGTATTGTCCGATCCTGTATACGTCCCAAGGTTAAAGCTATAGGAAAATTGGCCGGAAAACATATAAGACTGGGGAAGGAAGAAACTATAATTGTCAATCCGGATGCGAATATCAGATTTTTAATGGAAAAGCCAAATCCATATATGACGGGGCAGCAGTTTCAGGAGAAAATGGCAACGCAGCTCTGCTTGAATAATAACGCATTCGCCTTGATTATTCGGGATGGTAACGGAAAGCCATACCAGCTCTATCCGATACCCTGTGATACGTGCGAAACCCTTTATAAAAATGATGAACTGTTTATAAAGTTTTATTTCAGGAATGGGAAAATATCTGTCTTTCCTTATACGGAAATCATCCATTTAAGACAGGACTTCAATGAAAATGATATTTTCGGGACAAGCCCGGCGCCTGCTTTAAAAGGCATGATGGAGATTATCGGAACCATAGACCAGGGGATTATCAAAGCTATTAAAAACAGCGGGATAATCCGGTGGCTGATTCAATTAAATAATTCTATGCGAGACGAAGATATTGAGAAATATGTGAAAAACTTTGTAAAAAACTATCTCAGTATTGACAGTGAAACATTCGGAGCTGCGGGTGTTGACAGTAAAGCGACGATTCAAAGGATTGAGCCGAAAGACTTTGTACCAAACGCACTGCAGACAAAAGAAACCATTAACCGCATCTATTCATTTTTTAACACAAATGAAAATATTGTGCAGTCAAAATGGACAGAGGATGAATGGAATGCATATTATGAGGCGGAGATAGAGCCTTTTGCTATCCAGATAGGAGCAGTATACACGGTAAGGTTATTCAGCAGGAAGGAAAGGAGCTGCGGAAACCGGATTATGTTTGAAGCCAGCAACCTACAGTGTGCCAGCCTAAGCACAAAACTGGCACTGGTGGCTATGGTTGATCGCGGAGCCATGACACCTAACGAATGGCGGGAAACAATGAATATGGCACCTATTCCGGGCGGAGACCAGCCAATCAGAAGGCTGGATACACAGGTGGTCAACCTGATAAAAGATATGCTTGGAAAAATGAGCAGTGAAAATTATGCTGTTATGGCGGGATTGATTGAACAATTGTTGCAGGCAGCAGGAAAGGAGAGCGAGGATGAAACACAGAATAAATATCCGGGGAGTACTGATTCCCAACGACTACAAATGGTTTTATGACTTTTTCGAAGAGGATTCAACCTGTCCGGCGGATGTACAGAAAATACTTGATATCATAGAAGAAGGGGATGAAATAGAAGTCTATATTAACAGTCACGGAGGCGTGATCGATGTGGGGAGTGAAATTTATGCACTTTTAAGATCACATTCCGACCATGTTAAAATCTATATTACAGGAGAGGCCTGCAGCGCTGCATCCGTAGTGGCAATGGCAGCCTACTGTGAAATGGCGCCTACGGCGTTGATGATGGTACATTGTGTGTCGACGGCTGCCGCCGGAAACCATAACGACATGGAACATACGGCTGAAATTTTAAAGACGGCTGATAAGGCCTTATGTACAGCATATATGAACAAAGCTGGAATGACAGAGCAGGAAACGTTAAAATTGATGGAAGCAGAAACATGGCTTACGGCGGAAAAGGCAAAAGAAAATGGGCTTATCGACGGCATCATGTTTGAAGGAAACCGGAACACGGATGTGGTCATGACGGCAGGCCCGTTGTTTACTCTTCCCAGTGAAGAGAAAATGGAAAAAGCAAAGAGAATGGTAAAGCAGGCGGATTCGGATAAAGAATCGGCTTTTTTTATGCAGCAAAAGTTAAATCTTTTAAAAATGAAGGGAGAATAAAAATGACAAGAGAACAGTATTTAAAGAAAAGAAAGGCCATGATGGATGCCGCACAGAAGTTTATTGATGAAGGTAAGGCAAAAGAAGCAGAATCTAAGATGAAAGAGATTGAGGATTTGGACTCTGAATGGGGTTCTATCGCACAGGCCCAGGCAAATTTTGACGCCATGAACAAAGAACCTGTGGCAGTAAGAGGAATTACAGTTGAGGATGCATTTGGAAAAGATAAAGGTGGAAAAGAAGCGGCAGCAGCATTTGAGTCAGAAGACTATAAAAATGCATGGGCAAAAAAGTTAATGGGCAGGCCCTTATCCGATGAAGAGAGTACGATTTACAAAATGGTCAATGAGGAATTTACCCATACGACAGGAAACACCAACGTGGTAATCCCCAAAAGCGTAGCAGCCGGCATTTGGGAAATAGCCGGGGAGCTGTATCCTTATTTTGCAGATGTCAACAAGAGCTATGTGAATGGCGTTTTTTCCATGATCATGGATGATACTTCCTCAGATGCTGCATGGTATACAGAAGATGACGAGAACGAGGATGGAAAAGAGACCTTTAAGGACTTCAATTTAGGCGGCTGTGAACTCTCCAGGTCAATTACAGTATCGTGGAAACTGAAAGAAATGGCGATGGAAGATTTTATTCCCTACATCCAGAGAAAAATGGCAAAGAAAATGGGAGCTGGAGCCGGATATGGGGCAACCCACGGAGCCGGGGCAAAGGCGGCGGATGGAAAACCGGAACCTATGGGAACCGTAACTGCTCTGCTGACTGAAAAGGATACTCCGCAGGTTGTTATCTACACTGGAAAACCTTCTTACACGGATATTACCAAAGCAAGAGCGCTGATAAAATCCGGATATGGGGCAGGACTTTCCATTTATGCAAATTCCAGGACTATATGGAGCCAGCTGGCAAATGTAGTGGACGCCAATAAGCGTCCGTTATTTATTCCCGATCCTACCAATCAGGGAGTTTTCAGGATTCTGGGAATGGTAGTGAAGGAAGATGATTCCATGAAAGACGGGGAAATCCTCTTTTCCAATGCAAAGGACGGATACCACATGAATATCAATAAGGAGATTAGCATGATGACAGAGGAACATGTGAAAAAAAGAAGGACGGATTACTGTGGCTACGCCATTATGGACGGGAATATCCTGACAAGCAAAGCCCATGCATTACTGACAACACAAGAAGCGGCAGGAACCGGAACCCCGGAGCCCAATGCTGATAATCCGGAGAGCGCAACAGGGACAAATCCGTAGTGATTTCCATAGATCAGGGGCGGGAAACCGCTCCTGTGGGTTAAGGCGGTGGTTTTAATGGTCAAAAAGATCAGAACGACATTAAGAATATCCCATGCCAAGCTAGATGATGATATCAAGAGCAATATAGAGACAGCTTTATTGGATATGAAACGTCTTGGGATAGAAACGTTTAAGCGGGACAAAGAGGGGGAAATCGTTTTAAAGGATTCCCAGAAGGAGTTGAAGGATGCCCTCGTGGAAAAAGCTGTTGAATTGTACTGCAAGGCTTCGTTTGATTTTCAGGGAAAGGGAGAACAGTACCAGAAAAGTTACGAAGCCTTAAGGGATTCCTTGAGTCTTTCGGGAGAATATAAGCTATGAGAAATGATATTATTCAGGTTGTTACAGAGTATAAAGAAGGGGCGGAGCTGAAGCACAAAATATCGGATGAACTTTTTGCGGAGAAAAAGTCTGCAACACGTTCGGAATTTTATGCAGCCCAGGCTTCCGGACTATCTGCAAAATATGTTTTTGAAATGGATATGGAGGATTTTGAAAGCTGTGATGTAAGCGTGCAGGAAGGGGATGTAGTAAGAAAATATTATCCGGGGCACATTCTATATAATGGCGAAAAATTTGAAATATCCAGAACTTATATAAAGGATTTAAGCAGCATTGAAATAACTGTTAAATGAGAAGGAGGAGAAAGCGTGAAAGCCAGTGTCAGCTATGAGGAAGTGCTGGAAGGAATACAGATTGATATCAGCCGTCTTCTGAAACTTGCTGAGGATAAGAGAAGAGAAGCTTTGGAAAAAATTGGAGTTGCAGTTGAATCAGCAATCACAGCTACCGTTCCCAGATCTGATAAAGAGTTTTATTGGTATGAAGGAAGTAAGAGGGAAAGCGTACATATAGCAGACGATATTGAGCACAGAATTAAAAAAGCTAGAGGAACAAAGGAACTGTATGTAACCATATCCGGCGGGGAAAAAACATGGCAGAAATGGCTGGTAGTAAATGATGGGCATGTAGCTCAGAACGGGAAATTTGTGCCGGGAAATTATTTTGCGGATAAGGCTGTCGTAAAAGCTGAAAACGAAATTGATGATATTGTAGACAGCTTTTTACAGGAGGTGGTCAGAGATTGAAGCATTAATAGAACAAATCAAAAGCCTGATAGAATTTCCATATATCAAAGAGGATAACATGATTTTAGATGGTTCATTTGCACTGGAACCCTATGCTTCAAAGGGGTTGAGGGGAAATGGCCGGATACAGTCATGTGTTGACTATTATGCCTGCAATCTGTTTATGAAGGACAAAGAGCAGCTCATGAAAAAAGCAAAGAAAATATGGAAATATTTGCAGAGCCAAAACGGATATGTATGTGATGACCCGGATTATACTTATGAAAAAGAAGGAAAAATATGGCGGGCGGCATTGCATATTCAGGTATTAGAGGAGGATGAACTAAGAACATGAGAACAAGCACAACTACTTATAGAATTAATATTAAAAACCCGGTTTATGCAGAGGTTCTTTCGGATGAAAATGAAGGGACAACTTATGGAGAGGTTAAAAGCCTTGGAGAAGCTCAGCAGGCACAGATTACGGCATCTGTTGCCAGCGGTCAGTTGTATGGAAACGGTGTAATGGTAGATTCCAGTGCAATGTTGGCCGGATTAAGCATGGTATTATCAACAACAAAAATTCCCATTGAAGCACAGGTTGATATCTATAATTATGAAGTTAATGACGGGATTGTACAGGTAAAAGCAGGAGTTAAGCCAAAATATATTGCGGTAGGTTACGAAGTGGAACAGACAAACGGAAGCCGTGAACTTGTCTGGCTGTTAAAAGGCAGGCCTCAGCCCATTAATTCAGATGTTAAGCAATCTGAAGCGAACATAAATTACAGCACGGACAGCATTACGATTGATTTTGTGAGGAGAAAGTCTGATGGAATGCTTAAATATTTTGCCGATGAAGCCAATCCGGAACTGACAAAAGCACAGGCGGATGTATGGTTTAAAGAAGGACCGTCAAAACCTGTTCCTGCAAACAAGGAGGTACTTGATGAAAACGATCAAAGTGAAACCAATTGACCCGATACAGATACAATTGAAGGATAAGGCATATACCTGCACTTTTTCCATGATGGGAATGGCATATATGCAGGAAGAGCTTGGAAAGTTGAAATGCAAACTTAATGAAATATCTCCGGCAAGAATGACAGCTTTAATCCTTTATTCAGGAATCAGACCCAATGAACCGGACTTTACCATAGAAGAAGCAAATGCACTGGCCGTTCAGATGGGACCGTCCCATTACAGCGATATGATCGGGGCATACAATGAAGCCATTTACGGCAGTATGGATAAAATGGGTCAGAATGAATTAAAAAAAACAGTAGCTCAGTATCTATTGAATGCAAAGAAATAGATTTCGGGATAGACGATGCCTATTATCTTTATGTAGAGAAGCTCCACCATACTGAGCAGGAATTTTGGAGCAGCAGTTATTTGAAGATTGACTATATCCTGGACTGCTTTGTAAAAGAGCTGGAAGCCCAAAGAGGGGCATTTGAAGGCAACGGAGCAGAACAGATAACCAGTATGAAATCATTACCGGGGTGGTAAAAATGGCGAAAAGTTATAAAAAAACAATTGTTCTGGGGCTGGATTACAGCGAATTTGAAGGAGGCATTACAGCCTGTAACAGGGAAATGAAAACGCTGGACGCAGAATTTGCCTTAATGCAGAGCCAGATGGATGGATGTGCGTCAAAAGCAGAAACCATGGCGGCAAAAGAGGAATATCTGACCCAGAAAATATATTTACAACAGAAAAAGGTGGAGGCCGCAAAGGAAAAATACAATGCCCTGATGGATGCTCATGCCGATACGGATAAGATTTCCAGAGCAGATCAGGCACTGCTAAAAGAAAGAACCACATTGGAGAAACTTCAGAACCAGCTTGAAGACACACAGATTGCACAGAGTAATTTCAAAGAAAATGCCACAGCGCTGATAGGTATTCTGGGAACGATTGCAGGAAGTTTGCTGGCATGTGTAAAATCGGCTTCCGAGTATGCGGATACCATACTGACCATGTCGGCACAAAGCTCCATTGCCACGGATACTCTGCAGGGATGGATCTATGCATCGGAACTGGTGGATGTGTCGGTTGAAACGATGACAGGTTCTTTACAAAAGATGGAAAAAAACATGGAGAGTGCTGCAAAGGGTTCAGGGACAGCGTATGACGCTTTTAAGAAGCTGGGAGTCAGTGTGCTTGACTCCGGCGGACAGATGAAGGATGCAGAGACTATTTTCTTGGAAACCATTGATGCATTAGGAGAAGTTAAGAATGCTACGGAGCAGGACCAGCTTGCCATGGACATATTCGGGAAAAGTGCAGCTTCTCTTACCGGGGTCATTGATGCCGGAAGCGAGGGAATGGCGGCTTATAAGAAAGAGGCGGAAGAACTGGGAAGGATTATGAGTGAAGATGACTTAAAGGCAGCAGGCGCTTTTGATGATGCCATGCAGAAATTAGAAAGTGCATTTGAATCCTTGAAAAACTCAGCAGGTGCAAAAGTGATACCGGCATTGACTGGGATAATCGAAGCAATAGCATCTATTCCAACGCCGGTATTGGGAGTGATCGTAACATTGGTAACTACAATTACCACACTGGTAATGTTTGCAAAGACAATTAATTCCGCCATGGAAGCAGGGAAAGGATTAAGTAAGATTTTTAAAGGCGTTGGAAGTACCATGGACAGCACTTATGCAAAAGTTCTTCTTATGGTAGTTGCCTTGACAGCTCTTGCAACAGTAATAGCTGTTATTATCGGGAAAACTTCTGATATAGAGCGTACGGCAAGCAGTATAGGAAATTTGACAGGGGGTGCATCTATACCACAGGGAGGAAAGCCACAAACCGGATATAATGCATCCGGTACTAAAAGCTGGAGAGGCGGAGCTACATGGGTAGGGGAAAACGGTCCGGAAATTGTTGATTTACCACCGGGTTCCAGAATTTATAACAATAAAGAATCTACAAATATAGCCGGAGATACTATATACAATGTTCAAATAATGTGCGATCTGGATAAAATGCGTTCAGTCAGCGATGTGGTCGATGCTATAGAAGGCCTTGGCGCATCAGCACAGTGCGGAGGTTGATAGAATGGCGTCACATACATGGAAAAGTCCGGCGGGAGTTGTTTCCTATCTCAATACCGGTATCCCGAACTTCGGGTCGGGAAGTGCAGAATTCGGCTGGTTTGGCGAGGATATGCATGACTACAATCCCAACAATAGAAACATTGATGGTAATTTCTGTGCCATGCTCTTTTTTGACACATCAACATTTCCATCAGCAGATACCTTAAAATATAAAAACAATATACGGTTAAGAATGCATGCGGTTGCCATCGAGTATAAAAGTAACAGTTCCAGAGGGTATGCTTATTATATTAATCGGGATGAACAACGCTATGTAAGCTGCAAGATGTGCAATTCTTCAAATTCTGCAACCAGTCTTGTTAATATGAATCTTACACAATTGAAACAATCAAGAACTTACGTAGAGGGTACGCAAAGAACAGTGTCCGTATCAAGTGAATATATTGATTTTTATTATGACTATTTCATAGATTATGCCAGACACAAGTGCACATTTTTTGAATTCCTAGGGTCGATAGCAAATGGGGTATACTATGGCGGACTGTTGGAAAACATACAGGACACCTACCTTATGCTGACCTATGATGATGTGATTCCGACCGGAAAAATGACGTCTCCGGTTGAAGGGGCTGAATTTCATAAATCCCAAGCGGTTACATTCAGGTGGAGCTATTCAGAATCTAAAGATGTCGGACAAAAGTCATTTAGCATTAAATATACAACAGGAGGGCAAACTCAAACAGTAACTAGGAGCACTTCGAATCATTACTATACATTTCCTTCGGGAACTTTTAGCGAGGGAGAGGTTTCATATTATTTAACGGTTACAAATAATGATAATCAGACTTCGACCAACGGGCCGTATACAGCGGTTTGTATTCCGTCTTATCCGTCGGTTGAAGCAACTTATCCGGTAAATATAGGCGTGCCAAAGTCGCAGCCTTTTACCATTACCTGGAAGTTTAGCGAAACCGCCAGTACGGGACAGAAAAACTATTCCATAAGCATTACCCAGAACGGAAAGACAAAGACCCTTAAGGAAACAGGAGAAGCGACGTCGCATACAGTCCCGGCTTATCAATATGTAGATGGTACGGTAACTTATTCAATTACAGTTACGAATAATGACGGGCAGTCGGTAACGAAGGGGCCGTACAGTTTTAATATTGTCCCTTCCTATCCCACGGTTCAGGGTGTATATCCCATAGATGTTCTGGTAAAAAAATCAAAGGAATTTTCCATAGCGTGGAATTACAGTGAAACCGTGTCTGTCGGACAGACAAAATACTGGGTGTATATCACACAGAATGGAAAGACTACAGAATACTCGGGGACATCGGCAAATCATTTTCATACGGTTAAGGCAAATACGTTATTTAACGGAGCCTGTTCCTATACGATTAAAGTCTTAAACAAGGATGGACAGTATGGTACCTGTGGACCTTATGCGTTTGTCGTGGTAGGAGATTCTGATGCGCCTGAAATCATTGAAGTGACGAATGATGCTAAACCGGTCATTACCTGGGAGATAGATTCGCAGAATGCTTTTGAGATTGTTATATATGATGATAGTGAAAAGAAAGTCTATGAAAGCGGCGTGGTTGTGGACGAACATCTAAGAAACCATCGGGTAAACACTTTGCTGAAGAATGGGAAGTACATAGTAAATATAAGAGCCTTAAATATATATGGCTATTATACGCCATGGGGGACTTATTACCTGACTTTGGATGCGGAATGCAAATCATCCATCGAAAAAATATATGTATTTGCCACTCATGAATATGGAGTTTCGGTGAACTGTGAAGTTACGGGAGGAAAGGCCTATGTTATCAGGAAAAAGGCAGATGCAGGAGACGTTGAAATCATAGGGGAATATAAAGAAGGATTTATTGATTATACAGCCTCGTTAAGAGACACTTATCAATATGCAATCCGTCTGTATGACTGCGGCATTACTGATTCAGCTTGGAGAGTTACAAAAGTAAAAGCGGATGGGGTGGTAATCAGGGACTTTCGGGATGAAAAGAACCTTGTAAATTTATGGATGTCCGAAAAGGATGTATTTAGTACTTATATGGAGGATTCCAGAGAGAAGAATCTTATAAAGTGTCTAGGGAGAACATATCCAATAAAGGAGCAGGGAGAATGGAAGGCAAGCAAGAGAAGCTTTAAGGCCTACGTCACGGAGCGGGAACTGAAAGCACTGACGGATATGAAAATCAATGGAAATGTTGTGAAATATCAGGCGGAAGGAGAGTACATGGTATGTGATATGGATTTAACTGATAATGGGCCGTATATGGATGGCAGAATTGTAACTGTTAATTTAACCAGAGTGGATATATAGGTACAAATATGGATATTTCAACAGAAAAGTATACAAATGATTTCCTGATGGAGAAACTCTTGGAGGAAAGCAGGACAATTAAATATGAATATATGGTGGCCGACAGGAAGGATGTTCCTATCGGCCAGATTGCTGTATCGGATGGGAAAATATCAGTTGATTCGAAGGCGGAGGTCATGCGTACTTTTTCGGGCACTGTAGAAAAATCCGATTTGATGAATATTGGATGTACGGATTATAGAATCATTCCATATATGTGCCTGAATATCGGAATGGATGTTGTGAAATGGCCTCTTGGGAAATTTATCGTTAATACATCACTTAGGGGTACATCCTGTAGAAATATAATCAGCATAAACGGATATGACATGGCCAAGATAGCAGTTGATAATAAAACGACATCCAGATTTTATGTTCCTGCCGGCGGAGTTTATACATCTTATATTGCGCAAATACTGGGAGAATGTTACGACTTGTTGGATATTCCCACATCTGCAATCACAAAAGGCTATGATCAGGAGTGGGGGATAGGAACATCAAAACTAAAGATTGCAAATACTTTATTGCGGGCGATCAACTATACTCCAATACATTTTGATGAATCTGGAATAGGAATATCGAAAAAATATGAGTTTCCGCAGTTGAGAAACATTGAACGGGTGTATACGACAAATAAGAAAAGCATTGTTCTGGATGGGATATCAGTGGAATCGGATGCATTTAACATACCTAATAAATTTGTGAGATATACAGAAAATGCGGACAGCGCATATATGATTGCCACATATGTGAACAACGATGCCAGTGATCCCTTTTCGGTAACAAACAGGGGGAGAGTAATTGTTGATTCTGCTGCAGTGGATGATATAGCATCCAATGAAGATTTACAGAATTATGTAAAGACGGTGGCGATAAATTCAATGCAGTCATCAAACACGTTGACTTTTAAAACCCTGAATATGCCGGGACATGGATATCAGAACTGTCTGTTTATAAATTGTGATCAGTATGATATTAAAGGAAATTTTATTGAAACGGCATGGGAAATGGATTTAAAGCCTGGCGGAGAAATGCTACATAAATGTGAAAGGATAATGGTGCTATGAGTTTAAACAGCAATAAACTTTTGAATACAATTACAAATTCAAAGAAAGAGGAAGAGGCACAGACCAGGATGGCAGTTGTTTCTTCTATAAGAAGCGGCAAAATATATTTAACATTTTATGGAGAAGAGGAGATGTCGCAAAAGCCATATAAGCGGCTGGATTCATATATGCCTTCAATCGGAGATACGGTTGTTTTGCAAAAGGTAGGCTCTTCTTATTTGATAACAGGAAAGGTGGTATGAGAATGGAAAGACCGAGTTATGTCATGAAAGTTGACATGGTTGATACCGGAACAGTTGAAAGCGGTATCCGCTTAAAACAAGGAGACTGTGGCACCGTCATTTACTTGAAGGTGTACAACAACGGAAATGTATATTACGATGCAGAGATGCTGCCAGACGTTTATTTTAAAAGAGCGGATGGCAGCACTGTTTTTGGGAAGACAGTGGAGGGATATGATGAAATGTATGCATATACCATCATTGGAAATGAACTGGAAATTGCGGGAACTGTTATTCTGGATGTTAAATTTAAGCTTGAAGGCGGACGGGAGTCTTCGGCATCCTGTTCCTTTGAATGTGTCGCCGATACAATCGGAGAAACAATAACGCAGTCAAATATATATTGGAATGATGTTGTAAAGGTATTAAGTGAACTGGAAGAAATATCAAAGAAAGCAGAAGAACTGACAGCTAATCTTTCGGAAATCGTATCTCAGATAACTGCGGATGCAACAGCTGCAGATAATTATGCGGTAGAGTCGAGATCATATGCCATAGGCGGAACAGGAACACGAGAGGGGGAAGATACGGATAATGCAAAGTATTATTGTGAGCAGTCAGGCAGTTACTTCGCCAATGTGCTGGAAAATGCTTCTTTAGTGGAGGAGGCAGCCAGAAATGCCGCTAGATCAGAACAGAATGCGGCTGATTCCGAAAATGGAGCGGTAATTTCGGAAATGAAAGCGGCAGATTCAGCAGCACTGGCAAAATCCTATGCAGTGGGTGGAACCGATACGAGAGAGGGGGAAGATACGGATAATGCAAAATATTATTATGAAAAAACGAGAGAGCATGGGACTGACATTGCGACAGTAAACAGGGCGGGGATTGTAAAGCCGGATGGGGAAACCATATCCATACAAGAGGATGGGATTATTAAAGCTGAGAAAGTAGAGAAAGACGGAAATGGCAACATCATATCCGAAACATATGCCCTTGCAACTGATTTTAATACATTGGAAAATGAGCTTTCTGCCGCCGTGTCAAGTGCGCAGGCAGCGGCTCAGAGTGCAAAAACGGATGCGGCCAGTGCCAAGACCACGGCATCCAGTGCAAAGACAACTGCGGATTCCGCTCTGAGTAAAGCTAATTCTGCGACATCAACAGCAAATACTGCAAAGACAACTGCGAATTCTGCTTTGAGTAAAGCTAACAGCGCACTTGATTTTGCTGACAGTGCGGCCAGTACAGTAGGCCAACTAAACCAATACATTACTTTTATTCCTGATATGCAGATGCTGCCAACTATTCTTGGCTGGGCGAAGAATTGTAACGGTTTGATGATAGGCATGATGGTAACTCCTTATGCACCTGCAGACGGTCCGCAGACAGCTGTTTCCGGAATAGCTGAATGGACCATATTGGTACTGGGACAGCCGGGATCTAATATCCGTCAGGAGGTAATAGCCTTCGGATTCGGAGGTGGTGTTTATGCCACTGTGAAACGCAGTATTTTTAATGGGAATTGGCTTGGAGGATGGGCAACAGTAAGATAATCAGGAGATTTAAACTATTTACAGAGTTGCGGCGTCGCAATGGGAAGGAGAAGCATGGAAACAATCATATCAAGCGTGATCAGCGGGCTTGTAGCCTTAGCTGTGTGTCTGTTGAACAGTAATTCACAGAGAAGAACAGCTGATGCGAAACACAATGAGACCATAGCCATTATCAATGTAAAAATTGACAATCTGGCGTCAAAGGTTGAGAAGCACAACGGAGTTATAGAACGTACTTATAAGCTGGAGGAACAGACCGCCCTTCAGGAAGAAAAGATCAGGGTCGCAAACCACCGGATAGAAGATCTGGAGAAAGAGAGGAACTAAGATGAAGAATGCAGAATTAAAGCAATGGGTACAATGGGCAAAGGCAGCAGGAGTGGAGTATGCTATCCTGCGGAGCACCAGAGGGAGCGGAGATCCGGATAAACAGTTGGCATCCAATATCAAAGGCTGTCAGGATAATGGAATCCCGGCAGAATTTTACAAATATTCTTATGCCATGAGCAATTCAGAAGCGAAAAAGGAAGCTCTGCGGGTTGTAGAAGTATTACAGGGCTATGGAATCATGCCCAGCAAAGATACTGTTATCTGGGCAGATATTGAGTACAACAAGCAGCTTGCCCTTGGAAAAAAAGCTGTATGGGAAATCTACGACAATTTCAAAGAGATCATCATTAATTCCGGTTACGGATGCGGCCTCTATATGGGCAAATATGCTTATGAGAATCAGTTTGATGGTTCTTTGATCCATGATGATCTGTGGCTGGCCAGATACTATGCAGGAGATAAGGCAATGCAGTTCGGGACCATCCCGAGCGATACATATAAGCCCGCTGTGGCAGCAGGTTCCAATTCAGTTTTGAATGGCTGGCAGTTTACTTCCAGCGGAAGGGTTTCCGGTATCAGTGGTAATGTGGATATGAATATCAGGTATACGGAGTGTGGAAGTGTGACTGTAGAGCCACAGTATTATGATACTCCGGAATTTACGCTGATTGACTGCTTAAATAAGATAGGCGTGGACAGTTCCTACAATAATAGGAAAAAGATTGCGGTTGTGAATGGAATTACGAACTATTCCGGAACAGCTGTCCAGAATAGGGGGATGTTAGCTTTGTTGAATGCAGGCAGATTGATAAAGAATTAAATCCGTGTTGCATTTCGTGTTGCATAGATATCAAAAATAATGTACTTTTATATTGCACTATAAAATTTGTACAGTATAATGAACATCACGAAACCTTGTAAATATGAGGGATGGGAGAATTTATTGTAGATATAGGACTTTTTAATGAATCTACACATTCGGGTTCGAATCCCGTCTCGTGCTTAATAAAAGCCTGGCAGATCCCAGGCTTTTAAATTTTTGTGCTTTATTTCGTGTTGTATATTTTCCGCTTTGATAAAAGGTCAAAGAATAGGATTCAGAAAGGGAACAAGCAGAGCGTATCATAAAGCCAAAGATGCCAAAATGAATACAATAAAACCAGATAATGATATGCAAAAATATGTGAAAGGTTAACTGTGTTTAATTATCTGATAATGAAAGGACATTCCAAAAAAATGAATTGGAATGTCCCTTTTTCTAATACTTAATAATATTTAAACAATCTTTTCGATATCAACATTTCCGATTTCCTTTAAATCCAGGAAGCGGTCGCCTACTTTTACGGTAGGTTTTGACAAAGCGACAGGATTTACATAGATAATTCGTCCTTCCAAACCGTTTGTCAGACGGACTTTTTGATTCAGGAAGGTATTTACAATATTTTCCAGAAAAGGTAACAAAAATTCCGGATCATATTTTTGTAAACCGTCATTTTCAAAATAGGTAATAGCGTTAAAGGGACTTAAAGCATCCCGATATGTACGGCTGCTGGTCATTGCTTCATAAACATCTGCAACCGCAACCAGTCTGGCAAAACGGTTGATTTTGTCATAAGTAAAACCGTAAGGATAACCGGAACCATCGCAGCGCTCGTGGTGCATTAATGCGGCGTTTTTGACTTCATCAGGCAGTTCGTAGCGGGATAACAATTTGTATGATTCTAAAGGATGGGTTTTTATAATTTGATATTCCGCAGGTGTCAATTTGCCGGGTTTTTTCATAATTTCCGCAGGAATCTGCAGCTTTCCAACGTCGTGAAACAGACCGCAGGCCGTTGCCAGCTCTTTTTCCGCCGGACTAAAGCGCAGCCATCCGGCAAGAATGTTACAGATTAATGCAACGTTTAACGAATGAGTATAGGTACAATCGTCAAAATCGTGCATATTGAGAATCATATCCATCATACCGGTGTTATGAGTTTCCCTGTTCTCAATCAGTCCTATAGTATCGGATAAAAGACTGTGAGGATCAAAATCTTTATTTTTTTCAACCAATGCATTTAAGGAAAATTCCAGTTTATCCAGATTATCTTTAAATTCTTCTTTAAAAGCCAGATAGTCAGGAGAAGCTTTTAACTTTTCTGCATAAGACGTTTCTGAAAAATTTTCCAAGGAACTTGTAAGAATTTCATCTTCTATTTTAATGGAAAATAGATCAAAAGAAAAAAGTCGTGCGATAAGATTTTCCGTCAATGCAATCCCCTTAGGAACAATCAACTGATTATCCATGGAAAAAACATCCTCCGCCGTAATCATACCGCTTGTTAAGTCGGATAATAATACTCTTTGCATAAATATCCCCCATTTCTACCATCCTTATATAAATTATATAAAAACAATGCAAATTTTACAATATGAAAGTTAAAAATGTGATATACTGTGCGTAGGCATAAGCCATGCAAAATAATCCATAATGAAATTTTCGTTGTGCTTGCACATAAGAAAATTCCATTATGAATTATTTTATAGGGCGAAGCCCGCAACACCGAATTGGAGCGAAGCGGAAATGAGGTGGCATGGCGGGGTAAACCTTTCTAGTCCCCTGCGCTCGATTAGCGAAGCGAAGTCGAGTCTTTATCCTTCCGGGCCAACCAAACAGCCCCCGACGCAGCCCCCCTCGTGCTTGATTAGCCAAGTGAAGTCGAGCCTCCAACAATCCCTCTTCGCCCACCCATCAGAAAGGAGAAAAAACATGGACATTATATGTATGGGAGAAATGCTTATCGATTTTACCCCCGGAGAAACCCCTCGCAGCTACACTGCAAACCCGGGAGGAGCACCGGCTAACGTAGCCATTGCCACAGCCAGAAACGGTTTAGACGTTGCATTCCTTGGAATCCTCGGCAATGACGATTTTGGCAAACTGTTACAGGACACATTAAAACAGGACAATGTACAGATGCTTTGTCCTCAGTTAACGGACGAAGCGGTAACCACCCTTGCATTTGTAACCCTTTACGAAGGCGGCGAGCGTTCCTTTACCTTTGCCAGAAAGCCCGGGGCAGATATCCTTTTATCCGAAGACGACGTCAAGGAAGAAGATATTGACAATTGCCGCATGCTTCATGGAGGAAGCGTCTCTTTGTCCGATTCTCCAAGTAAAGATGCAGTATATAAAGCAATGAAAATGGCGTCAGAAAAAGGCAAGCTGGTCAGCTTCGATATCAACTACAGAGATATGATCTGGCATGACTCGGAGAGATGCAAAAAAGAAGTGGAAAAAATACTGCCCTTTGTGGATTTGCTGAAAATATCCGATGAAGAACTGTATTTTGTAGGTGGCGAAGAAAACATTCCCGCCTTTATGGAACAAAATAAGATTAAGGTTTTAATCGAAACGCTGGGTGCAAAAGGCGCAAAATATTTCTTTGAAGGAAAGAGCGGCATTGTAGAAGGCAGAAGTGTTCATGCAGTGGATGCTACCGGTGCGGGAGACGCTTTCTGGGGCGGGTTCTTATCCAGTATTTTAATGGACGGCATTGAAGATACAAAGGCCATTACGGAAGAGGTTGTGAAGAAGGCCTTAGTGTACGGAAACACCTCCGGTTCCATTTGCGTACAGAAAATGGGAGGCATTCCGGCACTGCCCAAAAAGGAAGATATTATGAAAATTATACAGGGATAGACGATGTGGAAGCTGAGAAGCCAGATAAATGCGAAAAATAAGCGAGGTATATAGTGATGAAAAGATCAGAAATCAATGCATGTATTAAAGATATGGAGCAATTGATAAAAGCCCACGGATTTGAACTGCCCCCTTTTTGTAATTGGACGCCTGAGGAATGGCAGGACAAAAATCATGAATACGATGAAATCCGTGACAATATGCTGGGCTGGGATATTACGGATTACGGCCTGGGAGATTTTTCCAAAGTGGGATTTTCCCTGATTACCCTCCGCAACGGCAATCAAAATGACCCTAAATATAAAAAGGTTTATGCAGAAAAGCTTTTAATGTTGAAGGAAGGCCAGCATTCTCCCATGCATTTTCACTGGAAGAAAAGCGAAGACATTATTAACAGAGGCGGCGGCACTCTGATTATCCATGTATATAACGATATGGAAGATGGCGAACTGGCAGATACAGACGTATTAGTTAATTCCGACGGACGATCCTATTATGTGCCGGCGGGAACAGGAGTACTTCTGCATCCGGGAGAAAGCATTACGCTCTGGCCCCACCAGTACCATGATTTTGACGTGGTGGAAGGAACCGGAGATGTGCTGATCGGGGAAGTTTCCATGTGCAATGACGATAACACGGATAACCGTTTTTATGAAAAAGTAGGAAGATTCCCTACAATCGAAGAGGACGAAGCCCCTTACCGGCTTTTATGCAATGAATATCCCAAGGCGGCGGAAGAATGAAATTTTTACTGACGGCAGTAAACGCCAAGTATATACATACGAATCCTGCATTATACAGTCTCAAGGCATATGCCAAACGGTATCAAGAAGACACAGGCAGACAGGAAAAAAGCTGTGTTCAGATTGCAGAGTTTACCATTAATAACCGTTTCGATGAAATTTTGAGCGGTATTTATAAACAATCTCCTGATGTGATTGCATTTTCCTGTTACATCTGGAATATCAGGGAAGTGCTGTCCCTTGTAAGGGAGCTGGGGAAAATCCTGCCTTCTGTACCATTATGGCTGGGAGGTCCGGAGGCTTCCTATAAGGCGGATGAACTTTTAAAAAGTTATCCGGAGCTAACAGGAATTATGATAGGAGAGGGGGAAGAAACTTTTTCGGAGCTGCTCTGCTATTATGAAGAAAAATCCGGCTGCTGCCGGGAAAAAGGCAGTGTGGAAACGGGTGGTATAGATGACGAACCCAAAAGTCTTAAGGATATTCGGGGAATCGCATGCAGAAACGGAGAAAACATTATTCATACAGAGGAGAGAGAGCTTACGGACTTAAGCAGACTACCTTTTCTCTATGACGAATTATCTCTGTTTGAAAATAAAATTATCTATTATGAATCCTCCAGAGGGTGTCCCTTCCGGTGCAGCTATTGTCTGTCGTCTATTGATAAACAGGTGCGTCTTAAGGATATTTCCGCCGTTAAAAGGGAATTGAAGTTCTTTTTAGACCATAAAGTGCCTCAGGTAAAATTTATTGACCGGACCTTTAACTGCAGCCATGGTCACGCTATGGAAATATGGAAATTCATTAAAGAGCATGATAACGGCATAACGAATTTTCATTTTGAAATATCCGCCGACCTGCTGAATGATGAAGAACTGGATTTATTAAATACATTGCGCCCCGGCGCGGTGCAGATGGAAATCGGAGTACAGACTGTCAATGAAAAAGCCATAAAAGAAATCCGCCGCATTATGGATGTGGATAAACTGGAAGCGGCAGTGAAAAGGCTCCATGCAGGAAAAAACATTCACATTCATCTGGATTTGATCGCAGGGCTGCCCTTTGAAGACTATGAAAGCTTTCGAAATTCCTTTAACCGGGTTTACGCCATGAAACCGGAGCAGCTTCAGCTGGGCTTTTTAAAGGTATTAAGCGGATCCTATATGGAGGAAAAAAGCAGGGATTACGGACTTTTATACACGGAGAATCCTCCCTATGAGGTGCTTGCAACAAAATGGCTTCCCTTTGAGGACGTATGCAGGTTAAAGCAGGTGGAGGAGATGGTGGAGCTGTATTATAACAGCAATCAGTTCACACATACCCTGCCGTATCTGAAAAGGTTTTTTCCGGATGCCTTTGCTCTTTTTGAAGGACTGGCGGCTTTTTATGAAAGAAAGGGATATTTTATAAATACTCCTTCCAGAATGTACAGATATGAGGCGCTATTCAATTTTGCAATGGAAGAAACGGTGGGAGAAAAAGAACTTGTAAAGGAACTTCTGACCATGGACGTTTATTTCAGAGAAAATGCAAAATCCCGTCCTCCCTTTGCAAAAGAACTGCTTCCCTATAAAGAAAAAATAAACGCCTTCTATCGTTTAGAGGAAATGCGCAGGAAAAGAAACGAACATCTTCTTAAAGACTATGAAGCCTGCGAGCCCAGAGCTATGGCGCGCTCATTGCATATGGAGCCTTGTTTTTATGACATTTTCGGGGAGAACCCTACTTACCTGAGACTTCAAAAGGAAAGATTTGCACTATTTGATTATCGGAAAAGAAATCCACTGATCCATGAGGGAAGTGTGCTCCTTTTGGATGAAGATTTTCAGAAGATAGAGCTGTCAGACAATTAACACCCGGCTTTAGCCATACATTAGAGAGTAAAATCGGAAAAAAAGAGCTTTAGCGGGTTTGGGGCTGCGGCACAGGAGACGGATTATGAAAAAAAGAACACAAGAGATTTTGGATAGACTGGATGAAGTTTATACAAGAGAATATAAATGCTATTTAAATCATGAAACGCCGTGGCAGCTTTTAATTGCTACCATGCTCAGCGCCCAGTGCACCGATGCCAGAGTAAATGTGGTCACAAAGGATCTGTTTCAGAAGTACAGAAGTCCTGAAGATTTTGCAAAAGCCGACTTAAAGGAATTAGAGCAGGATATTCGTTCCACGGGGTTTTATCATAATAAGGCGAAAAATATCATTGCTTGTTGTAAAGATTTGGTAGAAAAATATGACAGCCGGGTGCCGGAGGATCTGGAAGCGTTGACTTCCCTTGCGGGAGTGGGTAGAAAAACGGCAAATGTAATACGGGGAAATATTTTCCATGAGCCCAGCGTCGTAGTGGATACCCATGTGAAGAGAATTTCGAAAAAGCTGGGATTTACCAGGGAAGATGACCCGGAAAAAATAGAATATGATTTGATGAAAGCGCTTCCAAAGGAGCATTGGATTTTGTATAATATTCAGATTATTACCTTTGGAAGGGAAATATGCTTTGCCAGAAACCCTAAATGTGAAGAATGCTTTTTGACAAAATATTGCAGTTATCATAAAGAGCAAGAGAAAGGAAGCCGCAAAAAGGGGAAGAAAGAGCAGGAAAAGAACAAAAAGTAAGCGGCAGAAAAACGGCAGAGTAAGCGGAAAGGCAGAAAAAGTAAATGAGCGGCTTTTGCGATAGTTTTACGGTGGTGGATATAGAAACTACAGGTCTGGATCCTAAAAAGGATAAAATAACGGAAATCGGCGCTATCCGGGTGGAAGGCGGGAAAATTGCGGATACCTTTCATACTTTGGTCAATCCGGGACGCAGGCTGGAAGAGAGAATTACAGAGTTGACGGGACTGACGGATGAAGCCTTGAAGGAGGCCCCCTTTATTCAGGATGTTATAGGAGATTTTGTGGAATTTGAAACCACCGGATGCCTTTTAGGACACAGCGTTTTATTTGACTACTCTTTTTTGAAGAGGGCCGCAGTAAATGAAGGAAAAACTTTTGAGAAAAAAGGAATTGATACGCTTTCAATTTCCAGAAAATATTTACAGGATTTAGAAAGCCGTTCCCTGCCCTATTTATCCGGCTTCTTCGGAATTGCCCATGAAGCCCACAGAGCTTTGTCGGATGTGGAAGCTACCCGGGAGCTTTACAAATTATTGGAAGAAAAATTCGGACAGGAGGAAGATGCCTCTAAATATTTTGAGCCGAAGGAACTGATTTATAAAGTAAAAAAGGAGGGACCGGTTACGAAAAAGCAGGTCGAACAGCTGAAGCGTTTTTTGTCCCATTATGGATTGGAGAGTGAATATGACATAAACAGGATGACCAAAAACGAAGCCAGCCGATATTTGGACCGCTTAGTCAGCCTTCACGGACGTATTCCTCCAAGGAACGGATAAGATTTTTTTTGGAAGCCACGGAAGGCAGGTTTTTTGCAGATTGGAGCAGATGGTCAAGTTTACCGGTTTCTCCCTGCTTTTGATAAATTTCGGCAAGAAGAAGATAGTTGCCGCTTATGTCGGTTCCGCTTTCTAAAGCCTTTTCTAACAGAATGCGGGCATTGCTTTCATAACCGTTCCGGTAATAGATATTTGCAAGCTTATAAATTGTGCGGGCATAGAGTGTATAATTCTCATCGTACTGGGAAAGCTCCGTAAGATTGGCGGCGCCGTATTCCAGTTTTAAATCTGTATTGGAAAAACCTGTAAAGTTCACGATTTTTTTTCCCGATAATTTATTTAGGAGTTCCAGGCAGTCCTGTACCTCTTGTTGATCGCATAAAAGACTTTCGGGAATGAAATCAAAAGGGATTTTTACGTAGTTTAAGTTATCAAGAGGTTTTTTTCGCACCAGATTGGCTTCCTTCTCCCGCTGCCAGAAATTATTCAAGGCATTTTTTTCCAGTCTATCATGCTTTTTTAACTCGTAAGTAAGCCATATAATAGGGATGATTAAACTTGCCAAAAAGTAGAACATCGTTTATAATATCCTTTCGTAAGAAGAGGTGATTTTATGTTTAATAAAAAGAGCAGACAGATTATTTCCAAGATCATCATTGTCCTGCTGATTCTGGCAATGATCGTGCCTCTGGCAGTTTCCATGATGCCATAAAGAAAACAAAAAGCAGAGGATTATAGAATATATTTTTCCTGCTAACGCTAATTATATCATAAATTTTTTAAGGAAAGGAGTACAATTATGAAAAAGTTTACAGGTGTTTTATTTGCAGTTGTTGTACTTGTGCTGGTTTTGGGACGGGCGTCCATACGGGTGCAGGCACAGAATACGGATGATGAAACCATTGAAACAGGCATTTATATCGGAAATGTAGACGTTTCGGGGCTGACAGAAGAAGAAGCCGCCAGAAAGATACAGGAATATATTGATCAGATTGGCGAGGCAGAAATTACTTTAAACGCCATGAATGATAATTCACATACAGTTTCCGCCAACGAAATCGGATTGATGTGGACCAATGCGGATGTTGTGGCAGAGGCCGTTAAAATCGGTAAAAGCGGAAACATGGTTGAAAGATACAAGATACTGAAGGATTTAGAACATGAAAATATAGTTCTTCCCCTTAACTTTACGGTAGACAGACAAGCTCTGGTCAACATTATTCATGAGGAATGTGAGGAGTTTAATGTGGACGCCGTGGATGCCACCTTAAAAAGAGTGGACGGGGAGTTTGTAATTGAAAAGGGACAGACAGGAGTCGTTATTAACGAAGAAGCTTCTGCTGATCTGGTTATTCAATTTATGACGGAGGAATGGGACTTTGAAGACGCTTCCGTGGATCTGGTAGTTGAAACAAAAGAACCCAGAGGAACGGAAGAGGAATTGTCCAAGGTAACGGATATATTGGGAAGCTATACTACCAGCTATTCTTCGTCCGGAGCCAACCGTTCGGGAAATGTGGCCAATGGCTGCCGGCTGATCGACGGCACTACTCTTTATCCGGGAGATGAATTTTCGGTTTATGAGGCAATTGCACCTTTTACGGAAGCCAACGGTTATTTTATGGCAGGCTCTTATTCAGGCGGACTTGTGGTAGATTCCCTGGGCGGAGGTATCTGTCAGGTTTCCACTACACTTTATAATGCGGTATTGCGTTCGGAGCTGGATGTAACGGAGCGTTCCAACCATTCCATGATTGTAAATTATGTGGATCCTTCGGCGGATGCGGCAATTTCCGGAACGGCAAAGGATCTTAAGTTCGTAAATAATTTAGAGCATCCCATTTATATAGAGGGTTATACAAAGGATAAAAAAATCACATTTAATATATACGGTGTTGAGACCAGACCGGAAGGAAGAGAGGTTTCTTTTGAAAGTGAAGTCTTAAGCACTACTCCCGCAGACGGAGAAAAGGTTGTAGGCGATTCCAGCAAGCCGGTAGGTTATATCAGCGTGCAGTCTGCACATACAGGTTATGTGGCGCAGCTGTGGAAAATCGTTAAAGTCAATGGTGTAGAGGAAAGCAGAGAGGTTATCAACAAGAGTTCCTATAAAGCTGTGCCGAGGACGGCGGCGGTAGGAACTGCCACAGGCGACCCCAATGTTTCCAATGCTATTCAGGCAGCCATTGCCACACAGAGTATTGATTATGTAAAGGCGGTATTGGCAGGAGGCGCACCGGCGCCTGCTCAGACACCCGAGCAGCTGGCGGCGGCCCAACAGGCGGCAATTCAGCAGCAGCAGGCTCAACAGGCTTTGGAAGCTCAACAGGCCCAGCAGGCTATGCAGCAGCAACAGCAGCAGGCGGCCCAAGATGCCCAGAATGCCGTGGCGCCTTAATACGGATGCTATGAAGTAATAAATTTTTCCTTTAGGAAGTCTGTTCAAAATAGAGCGGGCTTCCTAAAGTTATATGTAATGATATGCGGGATTTTAAAACGGAACATAAGAAAAGCCAGTATAAATAAGGTTATCGGCGGCATAAGGATAGAAAGAGATGAAGATAGGGAAAGTTCCTGAGAACGTATTGAAGCGTTCTGTCTTAAAACAAATAAAGACAAAAAGACCGGAAGTGATTCTGGGAGCGGGAGTAGGGGAGGACTGTGCGGCCATTGCCCTTGAGCCGGATGAGGTTATGGTTTTATCCACGGATCCCATTACGGGCACAACTGCCGACACAGGCAGATGGGCGGTAATGATATCGGCAAACGACATTGCTTCCAGCGGAGCAGAGGTAGTGGGTATGCTGATTTGCGCCATGCTTCCGCCGGATATTACGGAGCAGGAAATACGGGCGGTTATGGAACAGATAGAAAGCACCTGCGAGGAATTAAAAATCCAGGTTGTGGGCGGACATACGGAAATTACGGATGGTGTTGTAAGGCCTATTCTGACTGTTACGGGAATCGGAAAGGTTAAGAGGGATAAGCTTCTTGCCACAAAGGGAGCAAAGCCGGGACAGGACATTGTGATCACTAAATGGATAGGCTTAGAGGGGACTGCTATTCTTGCAAAGGAACGGGAAGAAAGGCTTCTGAAAAGATTTCCGAGGCATATGATTGATGAAGCCAAAACATATGAAAGGATGCTGTCGGTTATTCCGGAGGCCGCGACGGCCATGAAGTCCAACGTAAGCGCCATGCATGATATTACAGAAGGCGGCGTATTCGGAGCCTTGTGGGAAATGGCGGAAAGCGCAGGCGTTGGACTGACAGTTGATTTAAAGGAGCTGCCCGTTAAGCAGGCAACTGTGGAGATTTGCAACTTTTTTGATATTAATCCTTACGAGCTGATGTCTTCCGGAAGCATGCTGATTGTGACGGACAAAGGACATGATCTGGTCAGGGAACTTGAAAAGGTTCATATCCATGGCGCTGTTGTAGGAAAGATAACGGACAGCAACGATAGAATAGTGGTAAATGGCGAGGAGACCAGATTTTTGGAACCACCGAAAACCGATGAATTATATAAAGCCTTGGCGATATAAATGGCTGACGGCCCGGTCATTTGCGGGGGATATCAGTTATTAAAAGATTGCAGCAGGCGGAACGGAGAGAAAATGAGAGAAAAGATATTAAGTATTATTGAAAAAAACAGCAGAATCGATATAAAGGAGCTGGCAATCAGGCTGGATATGCCGGAGATTGACATTGCCAACGAATTGAAAGCCTTGGAGGACGAAGGGGTTATCTGCGGCTACCATACCATGATAGACTGGGAAAAAACCAGTATTGAAAAGGTTTCCGCATTGATTGAGGTTCGTGTAACACCCCAGAGGGGGCAGGGATTTGATAACATTGCAGAGCGCATTTACAAGTATCCTGAGGTAACCTCCGTTTATTTAATATCCGGCGGCTACGATCTTTTAATATCTCTGGAGGGAAAATCCTTAAAAGAGGTTTCATCCTTTGTATCGGATAAGTTATCCACACTGGAGTCCGTATTGAGTACGGCAACCCATTTCATTTTAAAGAAATATAAGGACCACGGCACAATCTTAACAAAAAAATATACAGATGAAAGAATGAAGGTGACACCATGAGAGACCCGTTATCCAAACAGATTAAAGAGATTAAGCCCTCAGGAATCCGTAAGTTTTTTGATATCGTAAGCGAGATGACGGATGCGATTTCCCTCGGCGTGGGAGAACCGGATTTTGATACGCCCTGGCATATCAGGGACGAGGGTATTTATTCCCTGGAAAAGGGGCGCACTTTTTATACCTCCAATGCAGGCTTGAAGGAATTGAAGGTTGAAATCTGCAATTACTTAAAACGCAGTCAGAATCTGGATTATAATTTTAACAATGAAGTGATTGTTACGGTAGGCGGCTCTGAGGCTATTGACATCGGACTGCGGGCTATGCTGGATCCGGGGGATGAGGTTTTGATCCCGCAGCCCAGCTACGTTTCCTATGAGCCTTGTGCAATTTTGGCAGGGGGCGTTCCGGTTATTATTGACTTAAAGAATGAGAATGAGTTCCGGCTTACGGCTCAGGAGTTGGAGGAGGCCATTACGGAAAAAACAAAAGTGCTGATTCTGCCTTTCCCCAATAATCCTACGGGAGCCATTATGGAGAAGAAGGATCTGGAGGCTATTGCAGAGGTTATTATAAAACATGATTTATTTGTGATTTCCGACGAGATTTATGCAGAGCTTACATATAAGGGAGAGCATGTTTCCATTGCAACTCTTCCGGGAATGCAGGAGCGAACTATTTTAATTAACGGTTTTTCCAAGGCTTACGCTATGACAGGGTGGAGGCTTGGATATGCATGCGGTCCGGCAAATATTATTGAGCAGATGTTAAAAATTCATCAGTTTGCTATTATGTGCGCGCCTACAACCAGTCAGTATGCGGCAGTGGATGCGCTGAAAAACGGCGATGATGATGTAAGGGAAATGCGTGAGGCGTATAATCAGAGACGGCGTTATCTGATGCATGCATTTAAGGAAATGGGTCTGCCCTGTTTCGAACCTTACGGCGCCTTTTATGTATTCCCCTGTATTAAGGAATTCGGCATGACCAGCGAGGAGTTTGCCGGCAGATTCCTGGAGGAAGAAAAGGTTGCGGTTGTACCGGGCACTGCTTTCGGAGACAGCGGGGAAGGATTTTTGCGTATTTCCTATGCGTATTCCCTGGAGGATCTGAAGGTATCCATCGGACGGCTTGGAGATTTTGTGGCAAAATTGCGGAAGGGACAGGCTAATAAATAATATGCATATTGTGTTACATCAGCCGGAAATTCCGGCAAATACCGGCAATATCGGAAGAACCTGCGTGGCTACGGGATCTAGTCTCCATTTAATTGAGCCTCTGGGGTTTTCCCTCAGTGAAAAGGCGCTAAAGAGAGCAGGAATGGATTACTGGAAGGACTTGGATGTCCATACCTATGTGAATTTTGAGGAGTTTAGGAAGGCGCATCCGGGGGCTAAAGTCTGGATGGCGACTACGAAGGCAAAGCGTGTCTATTCGGATGTGTCGTTTGGAGCAGATGATTATATTATGTTTGGGAAGGAGAGCGCAGGAATCCCGGAGGAGATTCTGGTGGAGTATGAGGAGACTTGTATACGGATTCCTATGGAGTCGGCAATCCGGTCGCTAAATTTGTCTAATTCGGTGGCGGTTGTGCTGTATGAGGGATTGCGGCAGCAGAGCTTTGCATCCATGCAGCTGGAAGGGGAATTGCACAGGCTTCATTGGAGCGGGGGAGCAGATTAAAGGGTTTTAGGTTTTTAGAAATGGAAGGGCGACAGGCCGACTCGGTTTAAAAATACCGGGGTCCGGCGGGAAAAGCCTTTCCATTTTTTATAATCGTACCGGAAATCGGATTTTTCTAACAGTCTGCGGGGGAAAATTGGTAGCTTGCAGGGGCGCGTCAATGCGGCATCCGTGCCGCAAAGACGCTTAACAGCCCGTCCTGGGCTGTTACCCCTTTGGTATTGGGCAGACTGTAAGAAAAATTCCGATTTCCGGTAAGGGGATTATAAAAAATGGAAAGGTTTTCCTGCCGGACCCCGGTATTTTTAAACCGAGCGGGCCTGAGCAGCCTTTCCATTTCAAAGAAGCTAAGTTTGCTAAGGGGTATTTTTAAGTGTTATATTTAGGCTTGAGGCGTGTTGCTGCTACCTAACTGGCGAATGTATTTTTTCAGGTTCTCGAAGCTTTGGGGACCGACTTCTAATAACATCTGGTGGAAGGCTTTGTCGGTGTAGGCGTCGCCCCAGCTTTCTTTTGCAAGGTTTTTGCATTCCAGTATTTTTAAATAGCCGCCGTAGTATGTAATATAGGTGCCGGGCTCCATGACGATGTAATCGTAAATGGTCTGGATATCCTCGTCCCGTGTGATGCCGATTTTGTAGAGATAGGGACGGATTTCGGCGGGAGTGGCGTTCTCGTAGTGGATCATGATGTCGATAATGGAATAGAGGTTTAGGCAGATGCTTCTGTTGTAATAGAGGTAATCGTAGTATAGGGCGGCTTCGTCGCTGCCGGTAAGTCCCGCTGCGGCCTGTTTGGAGTAGTCGTAGGAGAGGAATTCCACATAGGTGGCATAGCCTTCCGTGTAGCCGCCAAATTGAGCAATGCCTGAGAGGGAAGGGAGGTTGGCGGAGGCTAATGCTCTGGCGGTAGTGACGGATTGGTATAAGTGTCCGGGGAAGCCCTCGTGGGCCAGGGTGGTAAAGAGGGAAATTCCTTCCGGGGTCTGGCTGCGGTTTATGTAGATTACGTTTCTGGTTGGATCGTCAACCGGAGGCGTAAAATAATAGGCGGGATTGGTATAATCTTCCATGGAAGCCGAAACGTCCTTTAAGGCATAGGGATATATTTTTTCGTCGGGAACAGAAAAGTCTTCGGAAATCTGCTGCTTTAGGATTTCGATGCACTGTTCGGGACTTAAGGAGCGCAAAGGGTCTCCGGCTACTTCATTGCCCATTAATTTAATAAAATATTGGGGATTGGATTCCAGAATCCTGTTTAACTCCGTAAAATCCGACATCAGCTGGCGGCTGAAGGCATTTTTCAGAGCGGGGATATTGATATCCTCTCCCAAGATAGTGGAAACGTAAATTTCATAGTATTGACTGCCCCCTTCATAGGCGCAAAGCCCCTGCTGCATGGCTTTCCGCTCTCCTGATTTCAGCAGGGTCAGACTGTCGCCGGTTTTTTCATAGGCAGGCAGCAGTACGGTAGTAATCAGGCGCTGATTCTCATCTATATAATGGCGGTATTCTTCTTCTGTGATCTGACCGGACTGTAAAAGGGTTTTAAGCTTCGCTTCAAATGTAATTAAAAAAGGGTTATCCACATCGCTCAGTCCGCAAAAATGGTCTAAGGCTTCAATAACCTTGTCTGCCATGGAATCGCTCATAAACATACCCTTCTGGGCCTTTTCCTCTTCATACCGGCATAATCCTCCCAGATAGTCGGGAATTAAAGCAAGGATTTGAAGATATTCCTCCACATCCTCTTTATCCTCTAAGGAAAATTCCGTTAGCAGGATGGGAAGTTCGTTCTGGACGCCGCTGTAGGGAGAGAAGGGCTCCTCAAAATATTCATATTCCGACAGTTTAATGCTGTGGGACAAATGGAAGCAAAGAGAATCCCGCAATAATATTCCTTCTAAATCTGTTTCCCGCAGCTTCAGGGCGCTTAACTGCTCGTAAAGAGCCTTGGTTTCCGCAAGCTGTTCCTTCTCCTGCTCAAAAGAGTAAAGGGGCATGGAAATGGTCTCATCCATTCCGGCCTTTTGGGGATCGGATATCAAAAAGTGGGCTAGGAGAGAGTTGTCTTCCAGATTCTGCACTAAGAGCTTCTGGGTAATTTTTTTAAAATCCCGCCTGGGGGAGGTCTGTATATAAATAAAAGAAGTGATGCCCAGACTAAAAATTACCAGGAAGCTGAATAATAAAATAGTAGCGCGTTTTTTTAACATGGATAAACACCGTTTTTTTCTATATTAATATGAGCATAGGCTTGTCACAAATTACAATAACCAGTATTTGACATGGAAAGGCTGCTGTGTTAGTCTAACAATTAGGTAAGTATTCGTTTTTTTATCCGCTTTCATATGGATAAAAACGTTTTTATAGGAGGCATAAACAAATGAACAAGGGAAAATATTATATGACAACGGCGATTGCTTATACTTCGGGTAAGCCCCACATCGGCAACAGCTATGAGATCGTGCTGGCAGACAGTATTGCCCGTTTTAAAAGGAAAGACGGCTACGATGTTTTTTTCCAGACAGGAACGGATGAGCACGGACAGAAAATCGAGTTAAAGGCCGGGGAGGCGGGCGTCACGCCTAAGGAATTTGTAGACGGTGTGGCAGGTCAGATTCGGGAAATCTGTGATATGCTGAATACGTCCTACGATAAGTTTATCCGTACAACCGACGATTATCATGAAAAACAGGTACAGAAAATTTTTAAGAGATTATATGACCAGGGAGATATTTATAAAGGGGCTTATGAAGGTATGTATTGTACCCCCTGCGAGTCCTTCTGGACGGAGTCCCAGCTGGTGGAAGGCAAGTGTCCTGACTGCGGCAGGGAAGTAAAGCCTGCAAAGGAAGAGGCATATTTCTTTAAAATGAGCAAATATGCAGACAGACTCATTGAGCATATCAATACTCATCCGGAATTTATCCAGCCGGTCAGCCGCAAAAATGAAATGATGAACAATTTCCTGCTGCCGGGCTTACAGGACCTCTGCGTATCCCGTACCTCATTTAAATGGGGAATTCCCGTTGACTTTGATGATAAACATGTGGTTTACGTATGGCTGGATGCGTTGACCAACTATATTACCGGTATCGGTTATGATACGGAGGGCAGCAGCGAACAGTACAAGAAGCTGTGGCCTGCGGATTTACATTTAATAGGAAAAGACATTATCCGCTTTCATACCATTTACTGGCCTATCTTCCTGATGGCCTTAAAGGAACCCCTGCCCAGGCAGATATTCGGACATCCCTGGTTATTGCAGGGAGACGGCAAAATGAGCAAGTCCAAGGGAAATGTGATTTATGCCGAGGATCTTGTGGATTTCTTCGGCGTAGATGCGGTTCGTTATTTTGTCCTTCACGAAATGCCCTTTGAAAATGACGGAGTGATCACCTGGGAACTGATGGTAGAGCGGTTGAATTCCGACCTTGCCAACACTCTGGGAAATCTGGTAAACAGAACCATTTCCATGAGTAACAAATATTTTGACGGGGTTGTTGCCGATCAAGGCGAAAGCGCTGATGAAGCGCAGGAGACGATTGATGCTGATTTGAAAGCAGTGGTAACAGGAACCTATCAGAAGGTATCAGACAAAATGGACGATCTGCGGGTGGCTGACGCCATAACGGAAATCTTTGCCTTATTTAAGCGCTGCAATAAATATATTGACGAAACAGAGCCTTGGGTACTGGCAAAGGATGAGGAAAAGAAAGACCGTCTGTCCACTGTTTTGTATAATCTGGTGGAAGGCATCACAATCGGGGCGTCCCTGTTAGAGCCGTTTATGCCGGAGACAACAGCAAAAATCGTGGCACAGTTAAATACGGATATCCGCAGCTTTGACGATATTGAAAAATTCGGTTTATATCCTTCCGGAAGCAAGGTAACCGACAAACCGGAGATTTTATTCCAGAGACTGGATATGAAGGAAGTAATAGAAAAGGCGGACGCTATGTTTGCAGCCAGAAAAGCGGAAGCAGGCGTTTTGGAAGAAGCAGAAGAGGAGCCGGTTATCGATATCGAGGCGAAGCCGGAAATAACCTATGAGGATTTTGAAAAAATGCAGTTTGCGGTAGGTAAGATCATTGCCTGCGAGGCTGTACCCAAAAGCAAGAAGCTTTTGTGCTCGAAGGTCAAAATCGGAAGTCAGGTTAAACAAATCGTATCGGGCATTAAGGCGTATTACACACCGGAAGAAATGGTGGGTAAGCAGGTTATGGTGCTGGTAAATTTAAAGCCTGCCAAGTTAGCAGGGGTTTTATCCGAAGGAATGTTATTATGCGCCGAGGATGCAGAGGGGAATCTGGCGCTGGTCACACCGGAGAAGCCTATGCCGGCAGGAGCGGAAATCTGCTAAAGCGCGATTTGGGATTTGGAGGTTCAATGCCGTATGGCAGAAACGTAGCATAAAAATATGTTGTTAAAGGTGTATAGGGAGAGCTATGGTAAACAGAACTTATTTCACATTTCCATCCAGAGATGGCTTTCATACCATCCATGCAATGAAATGGCAGTCAGATGAAGTAGAACCGATTGCCGTGCTGCAGCTTATACATGGCATGGCGGAATACATTGCCCGCTATGAGGAGGTTGCCGTCTACTTTGCAAAAAAAGGCTTTATCGTTGTGGGAGACGATCATTTAGGCCATGGGGATACGGCAAAGGAATTCGGGGATTACGGTTTCTTTTGCAAAAATGACCCGGTTACGGTTCTGATCAGGGATGAACACCGCTTAAAGAAAATTGTCCAAAAGGAGCATGAGGGATTGCCTTATTTCATTTTGGGACACAGTATGGGTTCCTTGATCTTGCGCAATTATCTCTGCCGGTACGGAAGCGGAATTAACGGAGCGATCGTATGCGGAACAGCCCATTATGGAAGACTGCCGATCCTCGGAGGAAAAATTTTAACGGGATTTTTAAAGATGGCGGGAAAAGAAAAAAATAAAAGCGCCTTTTTAGATGAGATCATGTTTGGCTCCTTTAACAAAAGAACTGAAAAAAGAACGGAATTTGACTGGATCTGTTCCGATGAACGGGTGGTAGACGCCTATATGAATGACCCCGGCTGCGGTTTTCTTTTTACCGTAAACGGCTTTGACACCTTAATGGGGCTTGTAAAAAATCTTAATAAAAAATCCTATCTTTCCAAAATGCCCAAGAAGCTGCCGGTACTATTTATAGCAGGAACGGAAGATCCGGTGGGAAATTACGGAAAAGCGGTAAAGGATGTTTATGACACTTTCCTGCATTTGGATTTGACAAAAGTGCAGATAAAGTTATATAATGACGCCCGTCATGAACTTTTAAACGAAAAGCAGAAGATGCAGGTTTGCGAAGATGTGTCTAACTGGCTTTCCAAAGTGATTTATGAAAAATAGCTTCGGCTTTTTCCTAAATCCTGCAAGAAGGAGGAGAAAATTATGAAAAAATGGATTCGCGCTGTTTTGGCAACGGTTCTGCTGACTCTTATGTTTAGCGTAACGGCTTTGGCGGCGCCTAAGGAAGGCACCATTATTGCCCTTGGAGCGGATTTGACGCCGGAACAGAGGGCAACCGTATTGAGCCTTATGGGCGTAAGCGAAGAGGAATTATCTTCTTATACAGTCATTACCATTACAAACAGTGATGAACATCAGTATCTGGATGCTTATCTGGATTCTTCCGTAATCGGAACCAAGGCTTTGTCCAGCGTTATGGTAACGCCGGCAGAAAGCGGCCACGGGGTTATGGTAACCACCCAGAATATCAACTACTGTACTACGGGTATGTACCGGAACGCACTGCTGACGGCAGGTGTGGAGGATGCGGATATACTGGTAGTGGGACCTACGGAAATTTCCGGAACGGCAGGCTTGATCGGCGCTTTGAAGGCATATGAGCAGGCTTCGGGAGAGACAATTACCGATTCTATCATGGATACGGCTTTAAATGAGCTGATCGCAACGGGAGAAATCGCTTCCAGAAGCGCAAACAGTGAAGAAGTGGAAGAACTGATTGCCTTTATTAAAGCTAAGCTGGCGGCGGGAGAGCTGGAAACGGAAGAGGATATCCGTAAAGCAATTGCTGAAGGCGAACAGCGCTTTGGCGTTTCCTTAGACGAAAGTGAAATCCGGCAGATAGTGGACTTTATGATGAAAATCAAAAAGCTGGGACTTGACCCCAACGTGTTGCTTGACCAGGCGGCGGATCTGTACGAGCAGTTTGGCGACGAGCTGTTAACCAAGGCTTCCGATGAAGGATTCTGGAAAAGTATCTGGGGCTTCTTTTCAAATTGCGGAAGCTCTGTAATTGATTTCTTTAAAAATTTATTCAGTTAGGTATAAAAATGGAATAATTGCGAAAGATGATAGTGAAAGTCCCTAATGTTTTTGGATAGAAAGGAAAATCACTATGAAAATCGCATTTTACGCTACAAAGCCATATGACCGTATCTGGTTTGAACCACTGGCACGGGAATATGGCTTTTCCATTCATTTTATTGAGCTTCCCTGCAATGAGGATACTATCTTTTTGGCAAAAGGCTATGATGCCATCTGCATTTTTGTAAATGACAGAGTCAACGCCAAGATGATAGATGAGCTTTATCATATGAATGTCAAAGCAATTTTATTAAGAAGCGCAGGCTTTAATCATGTGGACATTAAAGCGGCGGAGGACAAAATCGTTGTTCTGAGAGTGCCCAGTTATTCTCCTGAGGCAGTGGCGGAATATGCTGCCGGGCTGCTCTTATCGGTTAACCGGTGCATTCATAAAGCTTATTATCGTACAAGGGATTTCAATATGAGTATTCATGGTTTCATAGGAATGGATTTAAACAATAAAACCGCCGGAGTTATAGGAACCGGTAAGATCGGTCAGGCCATGATACGCATTTTAGAAGGCTTTGGGATGAACGTTTTAGCCTATGATCCTTATCCCATAGAAGGCCTGGGTGCGGAGTATGTTTCCTTAGAGACGTTATTTAAGCAATCGGACATCATTACCCTGCATTGTCCTCTCACGAAGGAGACAAAGCATATCATCAACAAAAAGAATATCAAAATGATGAAGGACGGAGTTTATCTGGTCAACACCTCCAGAGGTTCCCTGATTAATTCCGAAGATTTATTAGACGGACTCATAGACGGCAAATTCGGCGGAGTAGGCTTGGACGTGTATGAGGAAGAAGAAGGCATCTTTTACGAAGACCGTTCCACCGTAATCGTAGAAGACGAAGTACTAGCCCGCCTCATGACCTTCCCCAATGTTTTAATCACATCCCACATGGGCTTTTTTACCAAAGAAGCCATGGAAGCCATAGCCATCGAAACCCTGGAAAATGCCTACGCCCTAGAAAATGGTTTGCCGCTGTTGAATAAAGTGGTATAATGTTCGTACAGGCAGAGTCAAGTATCCATAAATACGATTGCCAAGCTTGCTTGAGCAATCGCATTTGTGGATATTTGACGAGCGAAGCGACCTTGTAAAAACGCAGTTTTTACAAGGCTCTGCCGTGAGCTGTCGACTCCTCACTTTGCGAGCGGCAATTTTTCTCCCATCGACCCCTCACTTTGCGAGCGGCAATTTCCTCCGCCGTTCCTCCTTCGCTTCGCTCCCTCCCAAACTCTGCCGTGAGCTGACGATATCCCTTTAAAAAACCGGCGGTTTCTTGCACCCCGCTGCCCGATATCCCTCAGCTTCCTTACACAAGGAGTTTACACATATGAAAGCAGGAATCGAAAATATCCGGGTTCGTCCCATCACAATAGAAGAATGGGAGACTGCCATGGGTTTGGCATGGAAAACCTTTCTGAAATTTGAGAGCCGGGATTACGAACAGGAAGGCATTGACAATTTTCAGGACTTTATTACGGATCAGACCCTGAAGAAAATGTTCCAGTTGGGCGAATATTATCTGTATGCCGCTTTTTGGGGCAGTCAAATGGTAGGCATTATCTCCCTGCGGGACAAAGAACATATATCATTATTGTTTGTAGATGAGGAATACCACAAAATGGGAATCGGAAGAAAACTCATTTATGAAATACAAAAACTGGAAAAACGTCTGGGAGGATACCGGCTGACGGTACATTCTTCCCCATATGCAGTTGGTTTTTATCACAGAATCGGATTTGTAGACACTAATCTTGAGCAGAAAAAAGACGGAATCCGATACACCCCCATGTCATGGATTTTTTAAGGAGCGCCTATGGATTTCATTAGTAGTAAAAACATATTCCTGTTAACCAGGGATACATTAAAATTAATTGATAAGCGTCTTATGAAGCATGGTTCAAGGACAGGATATATTCTGTACAAAATGCTGAAGCAGCGCGGCGGATATGAAAAATTTGAAATGGCGGAGCTGGTAATGTTAGCTACCCTGCACGACATCGGAGCCTATAAAACAGACGATGTCAAGACTACCGTGCGGTTTGAAGCAAAGCATTATATGGCGCATTCCATTTACGGCTATTTATTTTTAAAATATCTTTCGCCTATGGAAGAAAAATCCAAAATCCTTTTGTACCATCATGTTGATTATGCTAAAATCAAAGACATTGTTTATACATACAAGGAAGAAGCGGCATTTTTGAATTTTGCCGAAAAGGTAGACATTTACAGAGTGGCCCTGCAGGATAAATTCGATATTTCCGTATTGGGGCAGTATATGGGAACGCGTTATTCCGAGGAATCCTTCGAACTGTTTAGGCTGGCAAATCAGAATGGAGAGATTTTTAAGCATTTAGAAACAGAAGAGTATGAAAAAGAGCTGGATGAACTGATGGACTACATCATGTTTACCAACGAAGAGAAGAAACGGTATATGGAGATGCTCATGTATTGTCTGGGCCTGCGTTCTCCCAAAAAGGTAGTGGACAGCGTGACCAGCATCTGTATTTGTGAAGAGCTGGCAATTCGTCTGTTTTTGAATGAAAAGGAAACAGAAAAGCTGTATTATGGCGCGCTGCTTCACGATATCGGCATGCTTGCCATGCCGGAGGAGATCGTAGAAAAAGACGGCCTGCCTTCACTGGAAGAAATCGAAATTCTCGAAACGCATGTTGAGCTGTCGGAGGAAATATTGAAAAACCGCTTAGAGCAGGATGTGCTAAATATTGCCATAGCCCATCATGAAAGGCTGGACGGCAGCGGGTATCCCAAAAAACTAAGGGATATGCAGATGAATACTTCCCAGAAGATATTGCAGGTAGCGGATAAGGTAACCGGCTTGATAAACGGGGATTTTTATGAACATGCTTACAATAAAGAACAGATTATTCCCATCCTGATGGAAGAGGCGGATAGGAAAAAGCTTTCCAGCCAGGTCGTGGATGTTATGATACTGTTTTACGATGAGATTATGGAAAAAGTAGAGCTTGAATCAGGGCAGATTCTTCTTTTGCACAAAAAACTGGAAACACAGTTTGAAAAGGTATTAAAAAATTCAAAATAAAAGAACAGGAGAAAGAATGAGAAAATTTTTTAGTGACAGTAACCCGGTTATCAGAGGCTTGACAAAGCTGGCAGATTTGATGTGGCTGAACGCCTTATTTATCATAACGTCCCTGCCCGTTTTTACGATCGGAGCCGCTGCAGCGGCGCTGTATTACGAGTCTATGCGGGTAGTACAGGGCGAGGAATCCTACATAACCAGAGATTTTTTTAAGGCATTTAAAAATAATTTTAAGCAGGCGACGGCTGTCTGGATGGTATCGGCTTTTCTCCTTACATTGTTTGGCTATACATTTTATGTCCTGGGCAAATCGAATTTATCTTATGCACATATTACAATGGGGATTTTGGGAATCCCCATGATATTGATTTCCTTCATGCTTTTATATGTTTTTCCGATTATGTCAAAATTCGAAAATACATTGATGAATACAGTCATCAACGCTTTGCTTATTTCCCTGGCGCAGTTTCCCAAAACAATACTGATGCTGGCTTTTTCGGCAGTTCCGATCTTACTTGTATTAAGCAGCTGGAACTGGTTTCCGCTCTTGATTCTGGGGGGATTTGCCATAGTTGCCTATGTAAACGGAAGCTTTATGAACAAAATCTTTGAAAAGATACAGAATAGTGGAAATGACCAGCAAGAGGGTATGTAACCAAAAAGCAGCATAGAATCCAGGGGTATAGATATATGGAAACAAATAAGAAAAAAGAAAAAAATGCCGTTTTGCAGATGCTCATCCCAGCAGTTATATTTGTCGCTTTTTCTTTAACCGTACTTTTGGCGTATTCAAAAAGACTGGAAAAAATCTTTGACAGTACGCTTGACGAACAAATGAGAGAAACGGCGGTTCTTTATAGTACAAGATTGCGGCATGAGGTAACAAATCTGGCGATGGCCGCAGACCCGGCGGCGGATGTAATGGCTTCCGGTAAAAGTACAGGGGAAAATTACTTGGAGGCTCTGGCGGAAAATACCCATGCGGACAGGGTGGCTTTGGTTCAAATGAATGGGAGCGGAATCGACTCGGAGGGAAAGGCGGCAGCTTATGACCCCTCGCTTTATGCGGATGATTTACGTCTGGGCAAAAGTACATATCATTATTTTGGGGAAGGAATCATAAGCGTTATTACCCCCGTTATGCAGGATGAAAAAATAGAGCAAATGATTCTTCAGGAATATAATACGGAATGGCTGAATGAGCAGTTCAATAACTTTAATTTCGGAAAAGAGGCATGGGTTATTCTCATAGATGACGAAGGCCGTATTATGTATCTTTTCGGGGGCAATCATCCGGATTATCTTTCAGTGGATGAAAATTTTATTGAAAAAGTAACGGGAATGAAAAATTCCGCCGTTGTGGGATTTTTGGATAATCTTACCAAGGACATTTCGGGAAATCTCTGTCTGGATTTTGACGGAGACAAAAGAGAAGTTTTTTATAAATCCATGGGAATTAACGAGTGGTATCTTTTGATCGGCGTGCCGGAGTCATATAAGGAAATATGGAATGCATCCAAGCATGAAACGGTTTCCGAGATGATGCGGTGGATTATGGTAAGCGTGGCGCTGTTTATAATCATGATTGTTTTTAACAGCATTATGGACAGAATACGGCGGAAAATAAAGAGCGACGGACTTATCCGGCTTGCGGAGACGGATCAGCTTACCAATCTGTATAATAAAGTGACTACCGAGAAAAAAATCAAGGAGTTTATAGCGGAGCAACCAGACACACAGAGCCTTATTTTCATACTGGATATTGATAATTTTAAGAAAATCAACGATACCATGGGCCATGCATTCGGCGATGAAGTCCTTCGGACCATCGGACAAAGAATTAAAATGGAGTTTAGGGTGTCTGACATCATCGGGCGTTTAGGCGGAGATGAATTTGTTATTTTCTTAAAAGGGCTGAAGGACGAGGAGATTATTATACGGGAGGCTACGAAAGTAGAAAACTTTTTCAAGGACTTTAAGGCCGGAGACGGGTATGTGAAATATTCCGCCACGGCAAGCATCGGATGCGCAGTATTTCCAAGGGACGCCGGGGACTTTGAAGGACTGTATAAGGCGGCGGACCAGGCGCTTTATAAGGCGAAGCAGAGAGGGAAAAACCAGCTGGCTTTTTATAAGGATCCGGAAGAGTTTGGGCAAAGTGTATAATTTGAAAAAAAAAATTTGTATAATCGTGGTATAGGCAAAAAACAAGCCGTAATATATACTAATCACATAGGCGAAACTTGCCAATTGACTATATTATTTTAGGAGGAATTGAAATGGCAAACTTATCTTTAAAAAATGTCTGCAAGGTATATCCTAACGGATTTGAAGCAGTTAAAGATTTCAATCTTGAAATCCAGGATCAGGAATTCATTATTTTCGTAGGACCGTCCGGATGTGGTAAATCAACTACACTTCGTATGATTGCCGGTCTGGAAGATATTTCTTCCGGAGAATTATGGATTGGAGACAAGTTAGTTAATGATGTGGAGCCCAAGGACAGAGATATCGCGATGGTATTCCAGAGCTACGCTTTGTATCCCCACATGACCGTTCGTGACAATATGGCATTCGGTCTGAAATTAAGAAAAGTACCCAAAGATGAAATTGATAAAATGGTAAATGAGGCAGCTAAGATTCTTGACTTAACTCCCCTTCTTGACCGTAAACCCAAGGCTTTGTCCGGTGGTCAGAGACAGCGTGTTGCCATGGGTCGTGCAATCGTTCGTAATCCTAAGGTATTCCTTATGGATGAGCCTTTATCCAACCTGGATGCAAAGCTTCGTGTACAGATGCGTATCGAGATTGCAAAATTACATCAGAGATTAGGCACAACTATCATCTATGTAACACATGACCAGACAGAGGCTATGACTCTTGGTACCAGAATCGTCGTTATGAAAGATGGTATCGTTCAGCAGGTAGATTCTCCTCAGAACTTATATGAGAGACCCGCAAACTTATTCGTTGCAGGCTTCATGGGATCTCCTCAGATGAACTTCTTAGATGCAGTTGTAGAAGTTGTGGATGACACAGCAGTATTGAAGGTTGCAGGCCACTTTATCCCGCTTCCTCCTGCTAAGTCCAAAAAGTTAATTGAGGGTGGATATAACGGAAGAACTGTTACATTCGGTATTCGTCCTGAAGACGTATATGATTCCGAAATGATGGTAGAGGCTTCCCCTCAGAGCACATTCGAAGCTACTGTAAAGGTATACGAGTTGCTTGGTGCTGAAGTTTACTTATACTTCGATTTAGAAGAATTCCCTATGACAGCCAGAGTAGATCCTCGCACAACAGCTAGACCTGGCGATGTTGTTAAATTCGCTATCGATGTTGAGAAAATCCACATCTTTGATAAAGAAACAGAAATGGTTATTACCAACTAGTTTTAAGATTTACACAAGGGAGATACTAAGGTATCTCCCTTTTTTCTTCTAATTTGCAGTAGCAATTTAAGGATAGCGGTAAAGAAAACGGAGAGGAAGTGATTGTTTGTTAGCAACACAGGTTATACAGACATGCATTGATGATTTAAAAACGATTACAAAAGTAGAATTGACGGTTTTGGACAGTACGGGACTGGTGGTTGCAGTTACGGGTAAACGGGAAGACTTTTTACCCGATGAAATTGAACGGTTTGCGGAATCCAAAGCAGAATGTCAGACCATTAACGGACATCATTATCTAAAAGTTTTTCATGAAATGGATGCGGTCTATATTGTTGTCTGCAAGGATATGAATGAGGATTTGATGATTGCTAAGATTGCTGTCAGTCAATTGGAGAATCTTTTGATTGCCTATCGGGAAAGAATAGACAAAAATAATTTCTTCCAGAATCTGCTGTTAGACAATTTACTGCTGGTGGATATTTATAACCGGGCCAAAAAACTTCATCTGGAAAACGTCTGCAGACGGGCAGTTATTTTAATAGAGGTAAATAAAGAAAACGATAACGGAACCATGGAGATGCTAAAAAATATGTTTTCCCCGCAGTCGGGGGATTTTGTTACATCCGTGGATGAAAAGAATCTCATTGTCATAAAACATCTGGATGAAAAAGAAGGCTACGAGGAACTGGACAGTGTTTCGGATATGATTCTGGGTATGATGAATACGGAGGTCATGGTCAACGGAAGAATTGCCTATGGTACAATTGTCCGGGAATTAAAGGATGTTTCCAAAAGCTATAAGGAAGCCAAGATGGCATTGGATGTAGGCAGAATATTTTATGTGGAAAGGAATGTGGTTGCCTATAATACTTTGGGCATCGGGCGTCTGATTTACCAGCTTCCCATTAATCTTTGCAAGATGTTTATTGAAGAAATTTTCGGCGAGGAGATTCCGGAAGAACTGGATGACGAAACCTTAAATACCATTAACATGTTTTTGGAAAATAACCTGAACGTGTCTGAAACTGCGAGACAGCTGTATGTTCATCGGAATACGCTTCTGTACCGCCTGGAAAAACTGCAAAAGGTAACGAATTTGGACATCCGGATTTTTGACGATGCGTTAACCTTGAAGATAGCGTTGATGGTAGTTAGTTATATGAAATATTTGGAATCCATGGATTATTAAAGGAATTCCCCGATTGCTTTGCAGGCAGAGGTTTCTTTGCCGGCAGCAGGATATTTAATTTCCGGAAACATAATTTGTCCCACCTTCTCATAATAATTAAGTAGGAGGTGGGTTTTTTTGAGAAAAATTTGGTATTTAAAACAGGAAAAGGGTCAAAATACAAAGACTGCAAAACTGTTTTTATATGAAAAAAATGGTCATGTGGAAGGAAGAATGGATTTATCGGCATTTTGCAATTGCGGGCAGGAAGAGAGAAAAACCATTCTATTACATATGAAGGATGTTTCGGGAAAAGATGTGGGGCAAATAAGTCTGGAAGAGGGGAACGTTTCCTATGACGGCTTCCTTCAGGGAAAAGGGAAGCTAAAGGAGGAACTGGCGGATAAGCTCAGGGCATTGAAGGGAAATGCGGAATTATCCGTAACCACGGATAAAGAGCGGTATTTATCGGAGGGCTGGATAGATAAGGAGAGCGTATCAGAAAAAGCGGAAATAGGAATAGAAGAGACGGAAAGGAAAGGAAAAGAGCAAACAAAAGAAAAAGGGCAAAAAAAAGGAAAAGAGCATACGAAAGAAGATGAAAAAACAGAGTGGGTTGAAGAGAGGGAACAAATAGCGCCGGAGGAGGCAGAAGAAAAAAGAGAAACAGATAGAGACGGGAAGAAAAATAAGAGTAGGAAAAAGGAAGAACAGCGGGAAACAGAAGAAGTAACCGGAAGGGAAGATACAATAGAAGAGTTAGAGGCGGAAGAACTATTGCAAGAGGAAGCAGAGGAAAAACGGATTGTACAGTTGTCCGTTCTGGAGGACGAACTGCTTTTCCGTTCTTATATTCATAACAGCTTTCTTTTGCATGGATATTATAATTATGGACATGTCATGATAGATGAAAGCGGAGAAGAACCCCGGCTGGGAGTTCCCGGCAATTATTACGAACGGGAACAAATGGTGGCGGAAATGTTTGGTTTTCCCGTTTTTGAGCCGGCAAGGGAAGGAGAACATATTACCAATGGAACTTTTGGATATTTCTATACAAAAGGATAGTGTGGTATACTGTTGCCGATACCTGAACGGATATTTCATGATTATGGACGGAGAAAGCAGAAATGGAAAGAATGCAAATAGAGAAACAGCAGAATAAAAAAGTGCAGACGGATAAAATGCAAATCGAATTACAAGAAGAGGATTTGGACAACGAGATTTCCCGGCTTATGGACAGATATGAGGAGCTGGGGAAATCAGAGCGCCGCCGGTTATCAAGGCTGAAAAGAAAAAAGGAAGCCTTTGAAGAGAAGAGACGCAGAGAACGGGAACAGCAAATCATTGATTGCAAATTTATGAAAGAAGCCGTAAAACAGGCGCAAAAGGCGGTTAAATTGGGCGAAGTACCCATAGGATGCGTTATTGTAAAAGACGGAAAAATCATAGCCAGAGGATATAACCGGAGAAACACGGATCACAGTACCCTGTCTCATGCGGAGATAAAAGCAATCAGAAAAGCAAGCAGCGTATTGCATGACTGGAGGCTGGAAGGCTGTACTTTGTATGTTACGCTGGAGCCTTGCCAGATGTGTGCAGGAGCCATTGTTCAGGCGAGAATTCCCCGTGTGGTAATGGGGTGCATGAATCCCAAAGCGGGCTGCGGCGGTTCTGTATTGAATATTCTCCAGATGAGGGAATTTAATCATCAGACCGAGGTAAAGCGTGGGGTATTGGAAAAGGAATGCTCGGAAGTCTTAAGCGAATTTTTCAAAAGCTTGCGGATTCATTGACTTTTTTATAAAAAACAAGTATACTAAAACTTACCGTGCAGCCGGGGCAGTAGCGGAGCCTTGTACCTGCAATCCGCTTTAGCAGGGGTGTTGGCCGGTAGAGGGTTTTTGTTTTTATGGCTGCCCTTTATAAGTGGCGTTGATATCTGGGTCTTACGCAATGGAAATCCACGAACCGTGTCAGGGTAGGAATACAGCAGCACTAAGAGGAAGCTTCCATGTGCCGTAAGGGTGCCTGGGTTGAGTTAACTGTAAAGGTAACGCATAGGGGCTTGGCTCGAAGCCGGGCGCACGGTATTTGATTGCATATAAATATTAAATATTTTCTTTAATACAAATTTCTACAGATGTATAGTTATACTCCTGTTTTGGCGGCTTGCCTGTAGCAAGATAGTCAAACAGGATTTGGAGTGGCAGCGTGCCCTGAAGACGGGGCTGCTGGCAAATTGTGGCGGAAACTACATCCCTTTTCATCATCTCTATGGTAGTAGCTATTTTGTCAAAGGTAATGATTTTCATGTTTCGTTCACGGTTAGCGGCAAGAATGGCTTTGCATCCGCCGTACGTGCCGCTGGCTGCAAAGAAAACAGCATTCATCTCCGGATGATCTGCCAACATTTTTGTGGTCTTTTCATAACTGATAAAATCATCATCCTTATTTTCAAAGAAATCAACGACATGAAGATTGGTATATTGCTCCAGACGGGATTTGAAGCCGGCGATACGCTCCGTATGGCACAAAATCTGGGAATAGCCGCTGACGATGCCGATATTCAAATTTCCGGATGACATCAAATGCATTAAACCTGCTGCGGTTTGTCCGCACTGGTAATAATCGCTGCCCACATAAGCGATCCGCTTGGAACCGCTGATATCCGTATTAAAGGTAACGGTAGGAATCCCCATATCAAATAATTGATTGATTTTCTCGGCAATGGAAGGGTCGTTTTGGGGAGAAATGGCAAGGCCGTTAATTTCCTCCTTCACAAGGGAGTTAATAGCCTCTAATTGGTCTTCCACTCCAAAGGCGGAAATTCTTCTGATTAAAACGGTACAATTATAGCCGGATAACTCTTCTTCTTTTTCTTTAAAGCCGGCGATAACATCGTCAAAAAATGGATTGCCGATACCAAACATTACGATACCGAATTTGAATTTTTTCTTCTGTGCCGCAAGTACAATACCTGCTCTGTTGGGTTTGTAGTCCAGGGCTTTGGCAATTTCCAGAATTTTTGCTTCTGTTTTGGGATTCACTGCCCCCCGCTTATTTAAGACTCTGTCAACAGTACCTCTGGAAACGCCTGCAAGTTCTGCAATTTCTTTAATGGTAGCCATGTAAAAAACTCCTTAACTCAATATAAAATACTATAAGTGGATATTAAAGTACAGAATATCAAAATATTCTACATATATTTTATCAGTCTTAAAAAAAAAAACAATAGGAAATCTGAACCGTGCACGGATATCGTGAAAATGCACAATATTCAAGGAAAGTATTAATGTAAAGTGCTGAATTTTACAATTTAAGAAAGTTTTTAAAAAAATTTTATTGATTTTTGCAGTAAAAGAATATATGATGAAAATGTGCACGGGCACAGAGTGAGAAAGGTAATAGACAAAAGGCGATTTTCACGGGAGGAGCAAATATGTTATATATTGGTGTTGATCTGGGTACATCGGCGGTAAAACTTCTTTTAATGGATGGAGAAGGAAAGATTCAGAACATTGTATCGAAGGAATATCCTTTATATTTCCCCAATCCCGGCTGGTCAGAGCAAAAGCCGGAGGATTGGTATACACAGGTTATGGAAGGGATCAAGGAGCTGATCCGGGATGCGGATAAGAGCCAGGTGGCGGGTATCAGCTTTGGAGGTCAGATGCATGGCCTTGTTATTCTGGATGAAAAGGATGAGGTCATTCGTCCGGCGATTCTTTGGAACGACGGCAGGACGACAGAAGAGTGCGATTATTTAAATAATGTGATCGGAAAGGAAAAGCTTTCCGAATATACGGCAAATATTTCTTTTACGGGATTTACGGCGCCCAAGATTCTTTGGGTTAAGAACAAAGAGCCTGAAAATTTTGCCAGAATCAAAAAAATCATGCTGCCTAAAGATTACATTGCATATAAGTTATCCGGCGTGCACTGCACCGACGTATCTGACGCATCGGGAATGTTGATTTTCGATGTGAAAAACAGATGCTGGTCTAAGGAGATGTGCGAGATTTGCGGCATCACAGAGGACCAGCTGGCTAAGGTATATGAGAGCTATGAAGCTGTAGGAACCCTCCTCCCTGCAGTGGCAAAAGAGCTTGGTATACCCGAAAGCTGCAAAGTCGTTGCAGGCGCCGGGGATAATGCGGCAGCAGCTGTGGGAACCGGAACGGTAGGAGACGGTAACTGCAATATTTCACTGGGTACAAGCGGAACAATCTTTATTTCATCCGAGAAATTCGGAGTGGATAAATTCAATGCGCTGCATGCATTTGCCCATGCGGACGGCCACTATCATCTGATGGGATGTATGTTAAGCGCGGCAAGCTGTAATAAATGGTGGATGGATGAAATTATCGGAACCAAGGACTATGGCGCGCAGCAGAAAGCAATTGAGAAGCTGGGAGAAAACCATGTATATTTCCTGCCTTATCTGATGGGCGAGCGTTCTCCCATCAACGATCCTCTTGCAAGAGGTACGTTTATCGGTCTTACTATGGATTCCACAAGGGCTGATATGACGCAGGCTGTTTTGGAAGGCGTTGCATTTGCTTTGAGGGATTCCTTTGAAGTGGCTAAAGCTTTAGGCATCAACATAGAGAGAACCAAAATCTGTGGCGGCGGCGCTAAGAGTCCTCTTTGGAAAAAAATGATTGCCAATATATTAAATGTAAAGGTTGACGTGATTGAAAGTGAAGAAGGTCCCGCATTGGGCGGCGCAATGCTTGCAGCAGTTGCCTGCGGCGAATTTGCCGGTGTAGAGGATGCGGCGGCTAAAATTGTTAAAATAGTGGATACCGTAGAGCCTGAAGCCGGACTGGTTGAAAAATATGAAGCCAGATACCAGCAGTTTAAAGAGATTTATCCTGCCTGCAAGGAGTTGTTCCGTAAAATTCAATAATCAGCGATAAGCCGCATCATATGGCCAACTGTATTATGCGGCGGCTGTTTTTGCCATGGCAGATGGCAAGCGGATAGAGGAATGATCCAAAGCAGGCAGTCATATAGAGCTTATTAACAGGATGAAAAAATATAATGGAAAGGGGTTATGAAATGACAATTTATGACGTGACGGATGAGAAGTTCCGAAAGTACGGCAGAATCGTAAAGAACATTGATTTTTCCGAATTGGTAACGGCATTAGAACAGAAAACTCCATTACCCGAAGGCGTTGTATATGAGCCCAGCGTAAAAGAGTTAGAAGCACTTCCCGTTTTTGTACAATTAAGGGATAAGACATACGGAGAATCATCGATTCAGATCGGATACTGCAACGGACATAATGAATTATTGAATGCGGTTGAGTACCACAGAAGTTCCGAAATCAATGTGGCGGCAACGGATGCAATTTTAATTCTTGGTTCACAGCAGGATATTACAGATGATTTTACCTATGATACATCCTTGATGGAAGCATTTTTAGTCCCGAAGGGAACTGCTGTTGAAGTGTATGCGACAACACTTCACTACGCACCTTGCGGAGTAAAAGGAGAGGGATTCAAGGTTGGCATTGTATTACCGGCAGGAACCAACTATCCCCTGGAGACTTCTCATTCCGATGGAGAGGATAAGCTGATCACAGCGAAAAACAAATGGCTGATCGGTCATAAGGAAGGCGGCCTGGATGCAGGATGTCATATCGGACTGGTTGGCGATAATTTAAATATTAATAAATAACCCGCGACAGAGAGCGGTATCTGATTAAGGAGGAAAAGAATCAATGAACAACGCACCTGTAGTAAAAATCGGTATTGTGGCTGTAAGCCGTGACTGTTTCCCGGAGTCTCTTTCCGTAAACAGGAGAAAAGCATTAGTGGATGCATATAAGAATAAATATGGCGATGCGGATATCTATGAATGCCCTATCTGTATTGTGGAAAGCGAGCTCCACATGGTTCAGGCCTTGGAGGATATCAAGAAGGCAGGGTGTAATGCTCTTTGTGTTTATCTTGGAAACTTCGGACCTGAAATTGCGGAGACATTGCTGGCAAAACATTTTGACGGACCGGTTATGTTCTGTGCGGCGGCAGAGGAATCACAGAATGACTTAAAAGGCGGACGCGGCGATGCATATTGCGGTATGTTAAATGCAAGCTATAACTTAAAGCTTCGTAATACAAAGGCATATATCCCTGAATATCCTGTAGGAACAGCGGAAGAATGTGCGGATATGATTAAAGAATTTGTTCCCATTGCGCGCACATTAGATGCTCTTGCTAATTTAAAGATTATCAGCTTCGGCCCCAGACCTTTGAACTTCCTGGCTTGTAACGCACCCATTAAACAGCTTTACAATTTAGGTGTAGAAATTGAAGAAAATTCCGAATTGGATTTATTCGAAGCATTTAAAAAACATGATGGGGATTCCCGTATTCCTGCAAAGGTAAAGGAAATGGAAGAAGAACTGGGAACAGGAAATAATAAGCCCGAAATTCTTCCTAAGCTGGCACAATATGAGCTGACGCTTCTTGACTGGGTTGAGGAGCATAAGGGATACCGCAAATACGTGGCGATTGCAGGAAAATGCTGGCCTGCCTTCCAGACACAGTTTGGATTTGTACCCTGCTACGTAAACAGCCGTCTCACAGGCATGGGCATTCCCGTATCCTGCGAGGTTGATATTTATGGAGCATTAAGTGAGTTTATCGGCTACTGTGTATCCGAGGATGTCGTTACGTTATTAGATATCAACAACTCCGTACCGGCAGATATGTACAAGGAAGCCATTGAAGGCAAATTCCCTTATACACATAAGGATACCTTCATGGGATTCCATTGCGGAAATACATGTTCCAAGAAATTATCTTCCTGCGGTATGCAGTATCAGATGATTATGGCAAGAAACCTTCCCGAAGAAGTAACACAGGGAACTCTGGAAGGAGACATTGTACCGGGAGATATCACATTCTTCAGACTGCAGTCTACGGCTGACGCAGAGCTTCGCGCATATATTGCACATGGAGAGGTTCTTCCCGTAGCGTCCAAATCCTTCGGAGGAATCGGTGTATTCGCCATTCCCGAAATGGGCAGATTCTATCGTCATGTATTGATCGAAAAGAACTTCCCTCATCACGGAGCAGTAGCATTCGGACATTTCGGAAAAGCTATTTATGAGGTATTTAAATATATCGGCGTAGATGTAGCGGAAATAGGATACAATCAGCCTGCGGGCGTAAGATATCCTACCGAAAATCCCTTTGCTTAATCGTTTAAACGATTTATTATAAAAGCTTTAACCAGAGATGATTTTGGCCCCAAACCGGTTGAAATCATCTTTTGGGTGTTATATGATAAACATGCAGGCACTTGGAAGAGTGCAAATACAACATATGGAGGAAGATGACATGACAAACTTAGAACTTCAAAAACGCGCAAATGAAGTTCGTAAAGGTATTGTGACTGCAGTGCACAGTGCAAAAGCCGGACACCCGGGTGGTTCGCTTTCTGCAGCAGATATGTTTACGTATCTTTATTTTGAAGAAATGAATATTGATCCTAAGAATCCTAAATGGGAAGAGCGGGACCGTTTTGTTCTTTCTAAGGGACATACGGCGCCGGGATTGTATTCGGTTCTTGCCAACAAAGAATATTTTCCGATAGAGGATTTAAAAACACTCCGTAAATTGGGTTCCTATCTTCAGGGACATCCTTGTATGCAGGAAACTCCCGGCGTGGATATGAGTTCCGGTTCTTTGGGGCAGGGTATTTCCGTGGCTGTGGGAATGGCTCTTGCAGGGAAGATGGATAATAAGGATTACCGTGTATATACCCTCTTGGGAGACGGAGAAATTCAGGAAGGCCAGGTGTGGGAGGCAGCCATGTTTGCCGGAGCGCGTAAGCTGGATAATCTGGTAGTAATCGTGGATAACAACGGACTGCAGATTGACGGTAAGGTTGAAGACGTCTGCTCCGTATATCCCATTGACAAAAAGTTCGAAGCATTTAACTTTAAGACAATTAATATTGACGGACATAATTTTGACGAAATCCGCAAGGCGTTAGCAGAAGCTAAGGAAACAAAAGGAATGCCTACGGCGATCGTTATGCATACGATCAAGGGAAAAGATGTTTCCTTTATGGAGAATAATGCAGGATGGCATGGAAAAGCGCCCAACGATGAAGAATATGCAACGGCAATGGCGGATTTGGATAAAATTTCAGAGCAGTTAGAGAAAGCAGGTGAAGTATAATGGCAGATGTTAAGAAAATCGCAACAAGAGAAAGCTACGGAAACGCACTTGCAGACTGCGGCAAAGACTTCCCCAATCTGGTTGTTCTGGATGCAGACTTAGCAGGCGCTACCAAAACAAGTATTTTTCAGAAGGCATTTCCCGACCGTCATATTGACTGCGGTATTGCGGAATGTAATATGACGGGCATTGCGGCGGGCCTTGCAACCTGCGGGAAGGTTCCCTTTATTTCATCTTTCGCCATGTTTGCGGCAGGAAGAAACTTTGAACAGGTGCGCAATTCCATAGGATATCCCCATCTGAATGTAAAGATCGGGGCAACTCATGCAGGAATTACCGTAGGCGAGGATGGAGCAACTCATCAGTGTAATGAAGACATTGCATTAATGCGTACCATTCCCGGTATGACCGTTATCGTTCCTTCCGATGATGTGGAAGCAAAAGCGGCGGTTCGTGCGGCAATTGAGATGGAAGGACCGGTTTACTTAAGATTCGGCCGTGCAGCAGTTCCGGTTATTAATGATAAACCGGATTATAAATTTGAAATCGGTAAGGGCGTTGTGTTGAAAGAGGGTACGGATGTGTCTATTATTGCAACGGGTATCTGCGTTGAGGGAGCCTTGGGGGCGGCGGAAATGCTGGCAGCCGATGGCATCAGTGCAGAGGTTGTAAATATTCATACCATTAAACCTATAGATGAAGAACTGGTTGTGGCAACGGCTGAAAAGACCGGTAAAGTATTTACCGTAGAGGAGCATTCCGTTATCGGCGGATTGGGCAGCGCCGTATGCGATGTGCTTTCTGAAAATGCTCCTACCAAAGTAACCAAAATCGGTATGTATGATAAATTCGGCGAGTCCGGTTCCGCCGGTGCGCTGGTTGAAAAATACGGCCTGGATGCAAAGGGAATTTATGCAAAAGTAAAGGAAAATTTATAAAAGATTTTCCTATACGGGAATATGTGAAAACTTATGAGTAAGGGAAACAACCTGTACCAAGCCTGTGCTATGATGCTTATGCTGCCGGTTTTCGGAACGGTTGCAGGATGGTTGAAGAGGAATTACGAAAAAGGTTTCGGAGAATAATTTAGAAGGGTATTGCAAAATGACTGGTTTTCAGTTATGGGCAATATCCTTTTCATATGTAAAAGGTTTGCCGGAAAAATAGGCGTAAAATCAGAAAGCAGAAGATAATGAAGAAGATGTGATTGTCATATCTGATATGTCATATTGCAAACTCCAGACTATTGTGATAGTATAGACTATAGAGATAGTCTGGAATGAAAAAATGCTTATTAAAAGCAAAATCGTAAAAAGAATAACATAAAAGAGAATGAAGTTTTTATTATTACTTATGTCAATGACTGAAAAGCTGAGAAACGGAGATAAAAATGAGTTTAAAACTATTTGACAGCGAGCTGAAGGTAATGGAGTTCATATGGGATAATGAGCCTGTCAGTGCAAAGGATTTAACCCTGATTGCGGCTAAGGAAACGGGATGGAATAAAAATACCACTTATACGGTAATCAAAAAGCTGGAATCGAAAGGATATATCAAACGCAGTGAACCGGGTTTTATCTGCACGGCGCTGATTTCTAAGGATGAGGTATGCAGGGCGGAAACCCAGAGCCTTATTGACAGGCTTTTCGGCGGTTCAAAAAGGGCTCTGTTTTCTTCGCTTTTAGAAGACGAAAAACTGTCGGAAAAAGAGCTTTGTGAATTGAGAAAGATGATTGATGATAAGAGAGACGATTGACGAAAGGCGGGCCTATGTGGGGAGAAGTGTTTTATTGGATTCTTAATATGAGCATAGGGGCGTCCATGTCGGGAATCGTTATTATTGCCTTGAGAAAAATGAAGAAGCTACCCAAAAGGCTGATTTTTCTTTTTTGGATTATCCCCTTCCTGCGTATGTGGGTGCCGGTAGGGATAGGGAGTAAATACGGGCTCATGGGGATTTTGTCACAAGCGGGTATGAAAACGGTGGTGGTTTATGAGAGCAGGGAAACGATTTCTGCCATGAATGCGGTGGGAGCGGCGGACAGCTATTTTCCCGTCACTTACAAAATAAATATCTTGGAAAACGTCTTCCATTGGGCGGCCGTTGTATGGCTGGCAGGATGCGCGGCGTTTCTGGGAATACTGTGTTTTCTATATGCCTCTTCCAAAAAGGAATTGCGCCGTACAATACGCCGGCAAGATAATATCCGTCTGTCCGATGCAACAAAATCTCCTCGGGTGTATGGGATTTTTCGGCCGCAGATTCTGCTTCCTGCCGGGTATGAAGATAAAAATATAACCTATATTCTTGCCCATGAGAAAGCGCATATCCGGCGTATGGATAATCTTTGGCGGCTTCTGGGATTCATAACGGTCTGCGTGCATTGGTTCAATCCTTTTTCGTGGCTGTTTTTGAAGCTTTTTCTGGAGGATATGGAGTTTTCCTGCGATGAAATGGTATTGAAAGAATTTGATGAAAAAGAGAGAAAAGCCTATGCAAAAGCGCTGGTGGACTGTGCGGAAGATAGCAGTGTTTTTGCTTCCGCTTTTGGCGGAGCGGGGCTTAGTAAGAGGATCTGCCGGATTCTGTCTTACAAAAAAGTATCCCTGTTTGCAGCAACGTGTTTTGCCCTTCTGGGGGTGGTAATTGCTTATATGCTCTTGACCAACGGTATGTGAAAAAGGAGGAATTATGGAAAAGAAAAGATTTAAGAAATACTATTTACTGTCTCTTGCAGGGGTTTTAACAGCTTCCTTTTATCCTTTGTATATGGGGATCCGTGTTGTGGCGGATATGCTTACCCGGGGGACGGTTATGAAGGAAGATTATCCTAAGTACATTATACCATATACACCCATAAGCCTCGCCCTGATCGTGGGAATGCTGTTCATGCCTTGGCTGTTAAAGTATGCAAAAAGGGCGGCTCTGTTTTGGGCGTCGGTCCTGTCGACGGGGGTATTTTTTGTATCCGAGCTGCTTTTGGAAACTAAGGTGGTCGTTACTTCGACGTTTTCCGTTACGTTAGAAGATTGGCAGATGTATATGTGCATTGATTTTCCTATCCCGAAGTCTTCTATGGAGAGCTTTAGGGAAACGGCCGCCGAAATTCTGATAGGAAATTATAGTCCGGCTTTTAAAATGCATTTTTATGTGATTTCCCTTATTATAATTCTGACTGCCTTGAATTGCTTTTACGGGTTTGCCCATATGATACAAAGCGGAGAGAAAAAGCGGCTGCAGACATTGACCATGCAGGCGGTTTCCGGCGCTGCCTTCCTGGGACTTTGCATTCTGGCGTGCTTTACCGCATTTTTCAGGGATGGCAATATACGGGTTTCTCTTGTTTCGGCGGTTCTTATGACGGTATTTTTTGTCTTGTTTGGAATAACGGCGGGGATTTATGCCGGTTCGTTTCTGAACGGAAAACCAAAGTGGATTTTTGTAGGGATTCCCGCCGTGACGGCGTCTGCTATGACTACTTTGATGTATATAGGAGAAATGATTTTGTTAAAAGGGCGTTTATACCGCTTTGGAAGTGGATTTTTGTTTCGGGGGCTGTTTTCCAATCGGGAAGATCGTTTTGATATGGGGCCGGCGCCTGTGGACCTTATCATCATGCTGGCGTCGGGAATTATTTGCGCCTGCATTTTGAAAGCCTTTGGATTAAAAACGGATGAAGAAACTTTTGACAAAGAGGATGAACTTTAAGGGAAATTATGATATACTCCTTACATAACATGCGAGTCGATATAACGCAGACGGAAAGGAAGGTATTTATGCACAAAGAAAACTTATCTGCAGCAGAAGCATTGGAGAAGCTAAAAGAGGGTAATAAGCGCTATCTGGCTTCCGACACAAACCCGGGAGATATTTCCCCCAAAATCAGACAGGTTACCTGTGATGAGGGACAGAGTCCTTATGCCATTGTTGTTACCTGTTCGGATTCCAGGGTGATTCCCGAAGGCATTTTTTCCGCCGGAATCGGAGAATTGTTTGTCATTCGCGTAGCAGGCAATGTTATGGACAATCATCAGATCGGCAGCGTTGAGTATGCTGCAGAACATTTGGGAAGCAAGCTGTTGGTTATATTGGGACATACTCACTGCGGTGCGGTGGGAGCAACCATCAGCAGCGCGCCGGAAGGCTTTGTAAAAACCATAACCGATGAAATCCGCAAGGCCATCGGCGATGAAAAGGATGAGTATAAGGCATGCTGCTTAAATGTGGAAAGAAGCGTAAACATTGTAAAAGAAAGCCTCAGTGAAATGATTGAAAAAGGCGAACTTACGGTTTGCGGCGCTGTTTATCATATTGATAACGGAGAAGTTGAATTTTTGGATTAAGAAAGAACATAATTGAAAGAAAATTTCAGGAATGAAAAAAGACTTCGTCTCTTTACTAATGAAAAGAGAGGCGGAGTCTTTTTCTATCGTAGCACAGCCGGTATGGGGCGGGGGGATATATTGGCGTCCGGGGAAAGGGGTTTACTTTGAAAGTGCAGAAATAAAGGAAGAATGTAAAATAAAAATTGAAAAAATTTATAAAAAGTAAAATCAGACCTTGATTATTTACAGATGTAATCCGATAATATAAATAGAAGCACATGCGGAGGTAATTTTATGGGAGAAATAACACCTAGTGAAAACGAATGGCTGATCATGGAAGTGATTTGGAAAGAAAACAAATCCATTACCGCATCGGAAATCATAGAAAAATTAAAGGGAATACTGGATGTCAGCCAGAAGACCATCCGCGTTATGATCGGGAGGCTGGTGGCAAAGGGCGTATTAAATTATACGGTAGATAAAAATGATTCCAGGATTTATCATTATTTTCCTTTGAAGTCAAAGGAAGAATGTCTTTCCTTAAAGAGCCGGCGTTTTGTAAAGAATTATTTCGGAGGGGACGCGTCCCTTGCGGTTGCAAGTTTTTTGAAGTCAACAGATATTACGAAAGAACAGCTCATGGAGCTGGAAGAATTGGTAGAATCCTTGAGGGAGCGGCAATAGGGGAGAGAGGGGACCGGTATGGGAGAAACCTTGCGTCTGCTGAAAGGCTTTAGGGACTTTGCAGCAATATACTGCTTTGATAAATGCATACGGACAATGGTGGCGGGAATGGCAATGCTTCTCTTAATCTGCATTATACGTAAATGCAACAGAAGGCATACGGCACATATCAATATCGGCGCCATGACATTACTGCTTCCCATGGCTTTTATGGGAATGAATAAGTTGTTTTTCAGAGGATACTTTTTTGTTTTGCTGAACGGCCTTTATGCACATATTCATAAGGCCGTCTACGGAAAGGCCTATTTTACGGTAATGGGGATTCTTTTAGCGGCCTACATGATAAAGAGCAGAAGATTGAAACGGAAATTAAAGAGTCTTCCGCTGCTTGAAAACGGAATAAAAGAAGAAGTGGCAGAGAGCCTGACGGCTTATGACAGAACCCCGTTGCTGCGCAGATATTTAAAGAGGATTAAAATATATGTTACGCCGGAAAAGGTCAGTCCTTATTCCGGAGGGATTTTCCGTCCCTTTGTCATAATTCCCGAGGAAATTACAAGAAACTGGGATGATACACAGCGAAAGGTCATTTTAAGCCACGAATTTTTACATATCAAATCAGGGCATATTGTGTTGTTGTTTCTATTTGCCATGCTGCGCATTTACTGGTGGATCAATCCGGCCATATATTTGTGTGAGAAGGTTTTGCGGGAAGATCTGGAAATGGCCTGCGATGAAAGCTGTATACGCTCTACGGGAGTCAGCAGGCTGGAATACGGGAAATTGATTCTCGGGGTGCTTACGATGTTAAAGGGCGTGCAGGAGGAATGTGCGGCATCCTTTTTAGAGGGCAATTATTTTCAGGTTCTGAGAAAAAGAATCGGATATTTAAATGAACGAAGAACTGCAAAGGGCAGCAAAAATGCGCCAAAGCGGACGGCTGCGTTTTTTGGAGGCATATTAGCGGCTTTGGCAATTCTGATAGGAATTACATCCTATCCCCGCTATACCAGAATGAAAGAAATTACTTTCTATAATGAAGATCTGGAAATGGTAGTCTGGGATTCCAGGGAGTTTGGGGATTCCGTAGAGATAGTAGAAGGAGAGCTCCGGATTGATAAAGAAGAGTTACAAAGACTTCTGAAAGCAAAAAAGATTGACGGAGAGTATGTATACATTTCCTTTGATACCATTATGAAGGTGCCCGGAGCCGGCGGCGGCGGAAATGTAGCTATGGTGGCTATGGATGATCTTGACGACGTTTTTTATCTGGGCGTGGATGACTGGAAAAACAATCTGATGGTATTTATGATGAAATATTTGATATAAAAGCATTAAAAGGCTTATAAAAGCCGGGGATTTGCGGAAAGGAGAGAAAATATGAATATTTCCATTGACGGCGGTTTTCTGCATTCTTTTGGAAACGGTATGCTAAAAAGCACACAGGATCGAATGGAAAGGCAGCGGCAGACAGAAAAGCAGGTGGAGTTTTTTGAGGCGCAGAAGGTCAACCTGAAGAATGTGGTCTGCGAAAGCCCGGAAGAAATTATGAGGAAGCTGGATATGCTTCATTCCTATGAGGATCAGATTGCGGCGGTAAAGGCGGCATATAATAACGAACAGATGTATCATCTTATGGATGAAGCCAGGGAAAAGGGCGAGAAAATTGCGGAAGCAGCGGAGGATTCCAAACCCAAGACACCGGAAGAAAGAAGAGAAGAGCTGGTGGAGGAAGCAACGGGCGTCGAAGAACAGGATGGCGTGCTTTCCGAAATTATGGACGAATTGGGCGAAGTACTTGAGGTTATGGATGAACTGGAGACTTCCGGGGAAATCCTGTCTGAAGAGGATGCTGCAGAGTCTTTGAAAGAGAGCGTCGAGACCGTGGAAAGCGGGACGGAAAATACGCTTTTACAGGACGGAATAATCCCGGAAGAAGAAAAAAATCATATATATCGGCCATTTGATATGAAAATATGAGAGAATATTAAAAAAAATCAAAAAATTTCCAAAATTAGCTAAGGATTAGCTGAAATAATCCGAAATACAATATGACAGATTGGCAAATGGATTTGCTATTTGAAATATTATAATCAAGGAGGATGATACTATGACAAACGTAAACACCAATTACACTGATATTTTCAGTAGTATGATGGGAACTTCCGGCACAGACAATAATGCTTTCAGTCTATCGGACTATATGAGCATTAAAAACGGCAGTTATGGCAAATTGTTAAAAGCTTATTACAAAAAACAAGATGCCGGAACCGTTGAAAGCGCCGAGGAAGAAAAGAAACAGTTGTCCCTGTTAAAGACTAAGGCGGACAATCTGAAAAATTCCATGCTGGACTTAATGGACGAAGACTTATTCGAAAAGAAAACCATTAAGACAAAAGACGAAAAGACAGGCGAAGAAACAGAAAAAGTAGACTATGACTGGGATGCCATCACAAAAGCGGTAAATTCTTTTGCGGACAGCTACAATGCCATCATAAGCGCTACCGGAGAAAGCGACAACAAGAAGGTATTAAGAAATGCCACATGGCTTACTCAGATGACAGAGGCTAATTCCAAACTGCTGGCAAAGGTAGGCATTACCATTGGAGAGGATAATAAGTTAAAAGTAGATGCGGATGTTTTGAAGAAAGCAAACGTAAATACTTTGAAGGTGTTGTTCCAGGGAGCCGGCTCCTATGCAGACAAAGTGGTTCAGAAAGCAGCTCAGATCGGAAATGCTGCAGTTCAGGGCACAAGCGCAGGCGGAAGCTCTTACACCAATAATGCTGATTACAAGAAATTGACATCAAGCGGTTATCTTTTTGATAATACGTTCTAGACCATAATAATTTGATAAGTCGTAAGGAAACGGCAGAATGGAGGAAATTCATGAGTGGAATAAACGGAGTAAATAATTATACAAATTTATACAACAGCTATGATACCAAAACAGCTGCGGCAAAGCAGACAGCAGAAAAGACAGAAGCAGCACAGCCCGGCGCAGTATATGAGCCTTCCAAAGAAGGAAAGGCTGCAGTAGACCGCTCTGCTATCGTTGCGCAGTTAAAAGCGGATGCAGAAGCTCGTGCAAAACAGATGACTGACCTGGTACATAAGATGATGAGCCAGCAGGGTGTTGCAATCGGTAAATCCGACGATATGTGGAGATTTTTGGCAAGCGGCAAATTTACCGTAGATGCTGCGACAAAAGCACAGGCTCAGAAGGACATTGCAGATGACGGATATTGGGGCGTATCCCAGACCTCCCAGAGAATCTTTGATATGGCAAAGGCTCTGACGGGCGGAGATGCAGGAAAGATGGAAGAAATGCGCAAAGCATTTGAGAAGGGCTTCAAAATGGCTACAGGCACATGGGGAAAGAAGTTGCCGGACATCAGCCAGAGAACCTATGATGCTACCCAGAAGCTTTTTGATGATTATGCAGAAAGCATGAAAACAACCGTATAATAACCGGTTAAAAGCAGACCTTTAATATGACAAAATAAAAAATTGAATAATAACGGGTAAAAGGAATTACCCTTTACTAATCAATGGTTAGAAAGGAGTCGATACCATGATTATCAGTTCCAGCAAGGTAGGAATGTCTTCCCACAGGGAATACGTTCATTACGAGATGCTGCACAGTGAAAGCATCAATGAAAAAGCGGGGCAGGCAATCAAGCTGGAGGTTTCTCCTGAAGGAAAAAGCCTTTCTGAGCAATTGAAGGAGTATCAGGAGCAGAAGAAAGAAGCGCAGGAAAAGAAACAGCAGGAAAATTTCCAGAAGATGTTTGATCAGGGCAAAATCAAGGATCAGGAAGGCGCTCAATGGGCCAAGGGTCCCAGCAGCTTATATGAGCAAAAGCTGGAAATGCTGCGTCAGATGCTGCGGGCGCTAAGCGGCTTTAAAAAAGGAAGAAATCCGTGGAATACCATGAACAGCATTAAGCAGATCCAATCGGATTATAAGAGAGCTTCTTCATCCTTTGGAATGTATCAGTCCTCTTCGGGATATGGGATGGCGGCGTCTGCATCCTACAGTGCGGCGTCCTATCGTTCAACAACTTCTACCAGGGATTTGGCATCACTGGCACCCGGCAGCGGCGGAAATGTATGGACCAGAACAACGGTTACCTCCGGCTTTGTAACAGAAGCGGAGTTTACATCATTCCAGACTGTGGGCACGGCAAAAACAGCGGACGGAAGAGAAATTAATTTCGGCGTGTCCGTTGAGATGTCCAGAGCCTTTTGTGCAAAATATGAATCGTTTACACAGCAGAATTATATTGTAACGGATCCTTTGGTTATCAATCTGGATTCTAATGTGGCAAGCGTATCCGATATGAAGTTTATGTTTGACCTGGACGCGGATGGCAAGGAAGAGGAAATATCCTTTGCAGGACCCGGAAGCGGATTTTTGGCATTGGATAAAAACGGAGATGGAAAAATCAACGATGGCTCCGAGCTGTTCGGCACAAAGAGCGGCGATGGCTTTGGCGATTTAGCGGCTTACGACGAAGACGGAAACGGATGGATTGACGAAGCGGACAGCATTTTTAAGGATTTGAAAATCTGGACGAAAGATGAAAACGGCAAAGACGTTTTGATGAATCTGAAGGATGCCGATGTAGGAGCAATTTATCTGGGAAACGCTCAGACAGAGTTTTCCCTGAATAATCAGGCGACCCAGCAGACAAACGGAATCATTCGTAAGACAGGGGTTTACCTGAAGGAAAGCGGCGGGGTAGGTACCGTCCAGCATGTAGATTTGGCAATTTAAGAGTTTTTGTATTATAACGGAAATAAAACATTTATTTGTTTTATTTTGAAGTAATTTGTTAAGTTAGTATGCAATGACGAATGCATAAGGAAAGAACCCGTGGGAATTTTTATAATTTCTCACGGGTTCTTTTGCTACATTACAAAAGAATATTTCTTAGTGGCGCGAGGTTAATAAACGGTATGTGACAGATTGCGTGTCGGAGTTGTTTGAGTTTTAGAAAAAAAGTATTTAAAAAATAGGAAAAGAATTTAGGGAAATTTTTTTAAGAAATATCTTATAGGTTCTTTTATTTTGGTAAAGATAAGTGGTAATATAGAATATATATGATACTACGATAAAGAAAGCATCAATATATGCTGGCGCTGATGAATTTTGCGTAAGAATCTGCGTAATATGAAAAGCATTTTATCAGAAATGGGGATTAGCTATGAAGTGTAAAGGAAAAAGAGACCGGGAACAATTCTGGGACACGTTTATCTGGCTCAGAGAGCATCCGACTATACAAGAATTAAAAAAATATCCCAATCATAATATATCGAACCTTTTTGATCATAGCTCGAGAGTGGCAGTCTGTGCCTATGATCTCTCCCGCAGATTTCATCTGAAGGTAGACGGAAGGAGTCTGGCAAAAGGGGCCATGCTCCATGATTTTTATTTGTATCAGGCCAGAGGCAACAAAAATGTGGGCACAAAAGAGCATTGGTTTGGTCATCCCTGTACGGCGTTAAAAAATGCCGAAAAAGAATTCAATCTGTCCGAGCTGGAGAAAAATATTATCCGAAGTCATATGTGGCCGTTGACCTTTTTGCATTTTCCGCGTTCCCGGGAAGCGGTTCTTATTAGCCTGGCAGATAAAATCTGCGCCTTTGGCGAGATGGTTTTAAAGAGAAATCACATAAAGGGCTTTAGCAGATACGAAAAAAGAAAAAGAGAAGCGTAAATGGAGCTGTTGCAAGAGCAGGTAAAAAATCTACGGGGGCAACAGCTCCTTTTTTGTGCCTTAAAAAATGAAAATGGAGTGGCTTAATTTTTTGCTTGCAATATACCCCATAGGGGTATATAATGACCATATAAAAAAGGGGAAGCATATTAATTTTTGACATATTTTATAAACTATGCCATGGAGGAAATAATAAGGATGGAAATAGTAAAATCAAAACAAAGGGAGAGCTCGGAATATAAGGACTTATTGAACCGGCTGAACAGAATCGAGGGACAGATTCGCGGGATCAAGGGTATGATCGAGAAGGATGCTTACTGTGTGGATATCCTGACCCAGAGTGCTGCGGTCAGTGCCGCCATGAACAGCTTTAACAAAGAGCTTTTGTCCAACCATATCCATACCTGCGTGGCGGAGGGGATTCGCAACGGAGATGATGAGGTAATTGATGAACTGGTCAAAATGATACAAAAACTGATGAAATAGCGGGTACAAAAGCCCGGAATAAGCCATTGTTAATTGATTATAAAGGAGAGAATTATGGAACAGTATGCAGTAACGGGAATGAGCTGTGCGGCATGCAGCACTCATGTGGAAAAAGCGGTTTGTAAAGTGCCGGGAGTAACCGGAGTTACGGTTAGCCTTTTGACCAATTCCATGAGCGTGGAGGGCACGGCTTCTTCCGGGGAAATTATAGATGCGGTAACAAAAGCCGGCTATGGTGCGGCTTTAAAGGGCGCGGGAAATAAGGAGAGAATAGAATCCGGGAGCAATCCTTTGGAGGATAAGGAAACGCCTGCCATAAGAAAGCGTTTTATTGCCTCCCTGTGTTTTCTTCTTCCTTTAATGTATGTTTCCATGGGGCATATGATGTGGGGATGGCCTATGCCGGAAAGGCTTATGGACAATCATGTTGCAGTGGGACTGATACAGCTTTTGTTTACCGTTGTGATCATGGTCATTAATCAAAAATTTTTTGTCAGCGGTTTTGCGGGCTTATGCCATGGCTCTCCCAACATGGATACGCTGGTGGCGTTAGGGGCAGGAGCGTCTTTTATATACAGCACGTATGCTCTTTTTGCCATGACGGACGCACAGCTTTTGGGAGACCATTGGGCGGTTATGCTTTATATGCATGAGTTTTATTTTGAGTCTGCGGCTATGATCCTGACATTGATTACGCTGGGAAAGATGCTGGAAGCGTTTTCAAAGGGGAAGACTACCAATGCTTTAAAAAGTCTGATGGATCTGGCGCCCAAGACGGCAGTTGTAGTCAGAGATCAAGAAGAGATAACCATTCCTGTTGACCGGGTTGTAAAAGGAGATGTTTTTGTTGTGCGCCCGGGAGAGAGTATTCCTGTGGACGGCATGATAACAGAAGGAAACAGCGCTGTAGATGAATCGGCATTAACAGGAGAAAGCATTCCCGTGGATAAAGGAGAAGGCGATTTTGTTTCTGCAGCGACCATTAACCAGTCGGGATTTATCCGTTGTGAGGCCTCAAGGGTAGGAGAAGATACTACCCTGTCACAAATTATCCAGATGGTAAGTGACGCGGCGGCTACGAAAGCGCCTATTGCCAAGGTGGCGGATAAGGTATCAGGCGTATTCGTACCGGTGGTTATAGCCATTGCCTTTGTCACAACCATTGTCTGGCTTCTGGCAGGAGAGGAAATCGGTTTTGCCCTGGCAAGGGGAATTTCGGTTCTGGTCATCAGCTGTCCCTGCGCTTTGGGGCTGGCTACACCTGTAGCGATCATGGTGGGCAACGGCATGGGCGCAAAGCACGGAATTCTCTTTAAAAATGCGGTTTCATTGGAAGAGACCGGCAAAATAGAAGTGATCGCGTTGGATAAAACAGGAACCATTACAAGCGGTCAGCCAAAGGTAACGGATATTCTGCCTGTTTTGGATAATGCAGGAAGTGAAGAAAGAAAGGGGAATAAGGAAAAAACTGACGGCTCTGGTAAAGAGACGGAAGAAAGAGCAAAAGAGAAATTGATGCGACTTGCATATGCCTTGGAAAGCAAAAGCGAGCATCCTCTGGCGAGGGCTGTCATAGCCTATGGGGATGAAACGGGATTAAAGGAAGAAGCAGCTGATAACTTTAGCGCAATTCCCGGAAACGGACTTACGGGCACATTAAAAGGAAAAGAATTAGCAGGAGGCAACTTAAACTATATTAAAACAAAAGCAAAGGTTTCCGAAAAAATAGAAAAGCAGGCGGAGCTTCTTTCCGGTCAGGGAAAAACGCCCTTATTCTTTGCAGAGCAAGGAAAGCTTCAGGGAATTATTGCTGTTGCCGATACCATGAAGGAGGACAGCCGGGAAGCCATATCCCAGCTTAAAAATATGGGCATCCGTGTAGTCATGCTGACGGGAGATAATGAACGGACGGCACAGGCTATTGGGGCACAGGCCGGTGTGGACGAGGTAATAGCAGGCGTTCTGCCGGATGGAAAGGAAGCCGTTATCAGGCAGCTGTCAAACAAAGAAGAAATTTCCGGGGACGGAAAGAAGGAAAAGGCCAGAAAGATTGCCATGGTGGGAGACGGCATAAACGATGCGCCGGCGCTGACAAGAGCGGATATCGGAATTGCCATTGGAGCCGGAACAGATGTTGCCATTGAGGCGGCGGATATTGTTTTGATGAAAAGCAGCCTGATGGACGTTCCGGCAGCCATCCGTTTAAGCAGGGCGTCCCTTAGGAATATTCATGAAAATCTGTTTTGGGCATTTATCTATAATATTATCGGTATTCCATTGGCAGCAGGCATCTGGTATCCCTTGTTCGGTTTAAAATTAAATCCCATGTTCGGGGCTGCGGCAATGAGCTTATCCAGCTTTTGCGTGGTAACCAATGCGCTGCGGCTGAATCTGTTTGATCTGCGGAGCACAAAACGGGATAGGAAAAAGGCTATAAGAAAAATAAGTACAGAAGCCGGTCAAAAAGAGGAACAAAAGATAGAAAAACAGGAAAGTGTAAACAGAGAAAAAGAGACAGATACAAATCAGCAAGTAGTAAAACAAGTAAAAAATAAAAGGAAAGAGGTAAACAACATGGAAAAAACAATGAAAATCAACGGAATGATGTGCGGACACTGCGAGGCAAGGGTAAAAAAGGCATTAGAAGCCCTGCCGGAGGTAAAGGAGGCTGCTGTCAGCCATGAGGCGGGAACAGCCGTCCTTACTTTAAATGCTCCTGTAGCAGATGAGATTCTGAAAAAAGCCGTGGAAGACCAGGATTATGAAGTGGTTTCCGTAGAATAGGCTACTTCCTTTACAGAAGCTTCAACCGGTGCGCTATTGTCAAAGCTCTTAAAATATTTCCGGTAGGTAATGATAAATAATACAGCCGCAAGGGTTGTGGCAAGGTAGTCTGTTACAGGCTGGGACAGCGCAAGCATCCGGGGCGTATCAAAAAGCCTTCTGAAGGTCAGCAGAGTGGGGATATATAAAAGTCCCTGCCTGCTGATAGACAGAATGAGGGAGGGCAGAGCGGCCCCCGTGGACTGAATGGCATTGATCAGTACGAAAAGGATTCCGATAATAGGCCCGGAGTAAATATAGATTCTGGCAAAAGACATACCATAATCAAAAGCCTCGGGGTTATCCAGAAATGCCCGAACCAAAGGACTGGCCCCGCAATAGCAGATGACGGTCATAACTGCACTCATACAGAAGGCAAGGATTAAAGAGAACTTTAAAACGGCAAGATAACGCTTTCTGTTTCGGGCACCAAAGCAATATCCCAGTAAGGGCTGTATACCGGTGCCAAGCCCGATTAACAGCATAACTACGATCATATTTACCTTCATGGCAACGCCCAGACCGGCAACTGCCATATCTCCGTGCTTTTTCATCATATTATTAATAATGATATTGGAAACGCTCATTAAAATACTGTTTAATGAAGCGGGAATACCAATAGCAAGCACGCCTGACGCAATTCTTTCTCCTGCCTTGTAATCCTTTAATCGGATGGAAAGCATGGAATCCTTTGAAACCAGATGGGAAATATAATAAACGGCAGCAAAGACATTACCGATTACCGTAGCAATGGCAGCGCCTGCAACATTCCAGTGCAGAAAAAGAATCATAATGGGATCCAGTACGATATTGATCAGATTGCCGATTACCATACCGATCATAGCTTTTTGGGGTTTACCTTCTGCGCGGATGATATTGCTGAAGGTATTTCCTATGATTAAGAAAGGAATGCTGCAAGAAACAATACTCAGATATTGGGTAGTATAGCCAATGGTATCATCGCTGGCTCCGACCATACGACAAATGGGGGTTACAAAAATCCATATGAATACCATGGAAATAATGCCTATGACTGCTCCTGTCCAAAAGCAAAAGGCGGAGGTGTTCTTAGCCTTGCCTTCTTTTCCTTCTCCCAGCATACGGGAAATCAAAGAGGTACCTCCGATACCGAAAAGCATACCGATTGCCATAAAAATAAGAAAGGCGGGAGTCGCCACCGAAACGGCAGCCACCATAAAAGCATTGTTTGTCTGCCCGATAAAGAAGGTGTCCGCAAGGTTATAGACCAAAACCATAATCATACTGATTATAGAAGGAATAATGTTGGTAAAGACCGCCTTGGGAACAGGGGCGTCCCTGAAAATTTCTGTTGTTTTGTCCTGCATGATTCTGTCTCCTCTCGATTGTGTTTCAATGTCTTTTAAAATCATATTTTTTCTAAATTGTTATAAATAATTTTTAAAAGTCTGTCTAATTCTGTGATTTCAGATTCTGTAATGCCGGCAAATAACTGCTGGTGTATGGCAGCGATATTGGCGTCGAATTTTTCCATCAAAGGATAGCCTTTATCTGTCAGGCAGATATTTTTGAAGCGGGGATTACGCTTGGTGGGCTTTTTAAAAATATAACCCTTTTCTTCCAGTATTTTCAGAACATGAATGGCGCTTGTATGCTGAATACCGAAAAAAGCGGTAATATCGGAAAGGGTGTTTTCCTGCTCCTGATGGCTGTATAGATAGTAAAGCAAATCCACCTGTGTGGCCGTCAGACCCAGTTCTTTCAAGGCGCGGTTTCTGTTGCATTCCAGCCTGTTGCTTATTTTCTTCAATAGAAGTCCCGTATCGTTCATATGGAAGGCCCCCAAGTATTCATGACAATTGTAGCATGCTACATAATGGTGCTACGAGAATATATAATACAAAATAATTTCAAAAAATGCAAGGGGCAATTTACACTTTTTTGAAAAAGATGTTATGATAGAAAACAGGAGTTGATAAAAATGAAATCTGTTACGGATAGAAGTGCATTAGGCGAGGAAAAAATCAATACGTTGCTTTTGCAGTTTGCCATCCCCAGTATTATTTCCATGCTGGTAGGTTCCTTGTACAATATTGTAGACCAGTTTTTTATCGGAAGGAGCGTAGGCGGACTGGGAAATGCAGCCACAAACATTTCTTTTCCCTTATCCATATCCTGTATTGCCATCGGCCTGTTGTTTGGCATCGGAGGAGCTTCCGCCTTTAATCTTGCCATGGGAAAAGGAGATAAGGAAAAGGCGGTCTATTATATGGGAAATGCCGCTGTTATGCTGTTTTCCTGCGGCGTGGTCCTGTGTCTGATTACCCAGATATTTTTAAAACAGCTGATGATATTTTTCGGCTCTCCGGCGGATGTGTTAAACTATGCCATGACATATACGAGGATAGTATCCTTTGGTTTTCCCTTTGTGATTTTTGCAACGGGAGGGGGCCATCTGATTCGTGCGGACGGCAGTCCCCGGATGACCATGGCGTGCAATCTGACGGGCGCCGTTGTGAACACGATTCTGGACGCCCTATTTGTATTTGGTTTTCATATGGGAATGGCGGGAGCTGCTCTTGCTACGGTTATCGGCCAGGTAATTTCGGCGCTTTTGGCGCTTTCCTATTTAATGCATTGTAAATCCGTGGAATTGGAAAAGAAACATCTCAAGGTGCAGGGGGAATATGTAAAAAGAATCATGTCCTTAGGAGCGGCGCCCTGCAGCAACCAGCTTTCCATGATGATCGTGCAGATTGTCATGAATAAATCCCTGAAATATTACGGAGCCCTTTCTGTATACGGAGAGGCCATACCCATTGCCTGTGCGGGAATTATTACAAAGGTAAATCAGGTATTTATGTCATTTGTCATCGGTACATCACAGGGCCTGCAGCCGATTGTCAGCTTTAACTACGGAGCGGCTAAATACGACAGGGTTAAAACCGCTTACAGGCGTGCGGTTATTTGCGGATTTGGTCTGTCCTTTTTGGCATTTCTGGCATTTCAGCTTATACCGGGACAGATTATTTCCATCTTTGGGGAAGGCTCGGATGCTTACTTTGAATTTGCGATAAATTATTTCAGAATCTATTTGTTTTTTACCTTTATTAACTTTTTGCAGCCCATTTCCTCCAATTTCTTTACGGCAATCGGAAAGCCCAAAAGAGGTATGTTTTTAGCCCTTACCAGACAGATTATCCTTCTGCTTCCCCTGATTGTGATTTTTCCTTTGTTTATGGGAATCGACGGGATCATGTATGCAGGACCTGTGGCGGACGGCGGTGCGGGCGTGATTGCGGCTTGTATGGTAGTTGGAGAGTTGAAGCGGAAGGAGTATAGAAGGACGGCGGAAACGATGGAGTAGTCATGATAAAAATGAGTAGCTGTTGGAGATTTCAATTCATGAGTTATATTTACAATCTGGTCTAAAATATCTGTATAATAAAAGAAATAAAGCAATATTGAAAAACTTCATTTTCAAATACTATTGTTCTTCTAAATCAGCCCGGAATAATTCGTCTTCAGTCAACCATTGTCTTATCATATTATTTTTGCTGGCGTGATAGTATTGAGAGTTATTGAAATTGTTGCAATTACGAAGTAAACTCTTTTAAATACAAGTAAATTCATGTTTACTTAATCGGAATTTTGGTATCTTGGTGCATGAAACAATAGAGGATGTATATAAGGCAGCTCTGTGTAAAGAGGAGCAGACAATTACTTTTCCTTATACGAAATCGGCTGTTGAAGGTGCTATGGCAGTATTTGATGATACAGATGTTGAATACTGGCTGGCGCGGGAGTTGATGCCGTTACTCGGATATGAACGCTGGGAAAATTTTGAAAAGGCAATTAAACGGTCGATAGAATCTTGTGAAACCTCTGGTATTGCGCTTTCAGACCATTTTCGTGAGGTCACGAAAATGGTTCAACTGGGTAGCGGCGCGAAGCGAAATATAAAAGACTATATGCTCACTCGCTATGCCTGTTATCTGATTGCACAAAATGGCGACCCCAAGAAAGATGAAATCGCTTTTGCACAAAGTTACTTTGCTGTACAGACAAGAAAGCAGGAACTCATTGAAGAACGTATTGCATATATAGAACGCACGGAAGCTCGCGGCAGATTGCGAGAATCTGAAAAACGATTATCGCAAAATATTTATGAACGTGGCGTTGATGATGCCGGGTTCGGCAGGATTCGCTCTAAAGGAGATACGGCCCTGTTTGGAGGTTATACTACACAGGATATGAAGCAAAAGCTTGGTGTTAAAGATAACAGGCCATTGGCTGATTTCCTGCCCACACTTACCATTGCGGCAAAGAACTTAGCTACGGAAATGACGAACTACAATGTTGAGGAAAAGGATTTGCAGGGCGAGGCATCTATTACCATAGAACATATCCAGAATAATAGTTCTGTTCGCAGTATGCTTGGAGAACGTGGAATTAAACCGGAGGAACTTCCGCCGTCTGAGGATATTAAGAAATTGGAACGCCGTGTAAAATCACAGGAAAAGAAGATTGCAGAGCAGTCAGGAAAGCTCCCTGCTGACGAGCTATAGGAGGAATAATTAAATGGATGAACAGCTTACTTTTGAATTTGAACCATGACCGATGATAAAGGGATTTCCAGAGCTTAGATGGACGGGAAAGAGAACGTATCGTTCTACGAAATACTATCCTGCACAGTTGCGGGAGTCTTATGGAAAAGAACAGGGTATAACTTTATGGCTATATCCTGTTCTTTAATCAAATCACAAGATGTCTGGCGTACCCGTTATCTCAGGTACTCTTGTGAGTGTTCCGGAAGTCTTTCCGGCTTTTGTAATTTGAGTAAATATTATTCCTTATCGTCCTCTTCCCCAATGCTGTTTTTCGCCTCGTCGATTTCCAGCAGTTTTTTCTGGCATTGGGCGTCTTTGGAAATTGCCCGCAGTATCCGGTTTACATCCTCCGGCGAGAACATGCCGATCGCTCTTGACAAGTCGCCGATATTGTCTCTGTTTACCTGCAATGTGCCTCCATTAGCCAACGGTACGTAAATAACATTTTTCGGGTTGCTCACATCGCCGAGGCACAATGTATTATGTTCGTAATCACAGACAAAGATTACCCCGTTATAGTCAATGATGCCGTCTTTTGCCAAATGGCTGTATGGAGCCTTTTTATCCTGGTCCCTTCCCATAGCCGAAAGGAGTTCTTTCTTAAAAGCCGCTACATCCTCATTCTGCATCCAGTCCTTTCTGGCATATCTGCCCGCTGCTCTAAAATCCGTTTCTACTCCTGATATTGTCATCATAATACCCTTCCTTTCCGAAAATATAACAGAAAAGAGCATATTTCGGGAACTCCGTTCCTTGAAAATACGCTCTCCATAGCCTGTCACTTATTTATATATATATCGGACATTGGGAGAAATCCTTTAGTATAAGTTTGAGATTGTTAAACAGGGCAATTTGTCAGGATTCTCCGGTAACAAAATGTAATAGCAGCGACAGATTGCTTTATCGCTCTCTTGACAAAGAAAATGTTTATGGTATTATATAGATGTCCGATATATAGATTGTCTATATAATATTGCCCATGGGTAATCAAAGCTGAAAAGTAATAGGTAACAAAGGAATTGTCAAAGTACGGAGGAACTTAAGATGCTGGCAAAAATGGTTTATAAGAATATGGAAAAGAAAAATGTATTGTTTTACTCCATAAGTATTGCTTTGTCAATTGTGTTGGAAATATTCTTTTTAACCGCATTTACAGTTAAGGATCAGTATGGATTGAATGAAAAAGCAGGCAATATGAACTGGCTTTGTACCATGGCTTTTCTCATTGCAGGGATCATATCCGTATTTTTTATTTTCTATTCCACAGGATATTATATGAAAACAAAAAACAGGGACTACGCGCTTTTGCTGATGCTTGGAAGCGACAGGAAAACAATATTCAAGTTTTTTTCTGTAGAATTTCTATTTATTTACATATTTTCCGTGTTCGGGGGAATTTTGGCAGGAGGTCTTCTTTCGGCTTTATTGCCGGTGGTCCTTAGGACAGCCGGATTTGTGATTACGGTTTTCCCGTCTGATATTCTATGGATTCCCGGAACAGTTGTAAAGATAAGCTTTTTATTATTTTTCATAGAATGGGTAATCATGCTGCTGTATTTTTGCAAAAGGGATTTGTCAGGATTTTGGCTAAGGGAAATGAAAAAAGAAGGAAAACCGGGCTGGAGCTGTTTTCTGGTAATCGGAGGAATTGCCCTCTTTGTATATGCTATGGAGCTGCTCAAAAGAGAGAATATTTTATATCATTTTATCAGCATGATAATATGCTTGGCCGGAATCTATACCATCATGTCATTTGGCGGAAGTCTGATTCTGATATTATTAAAATTGTTTAAGGGATTTTATTATAAGCATATGCTTACTTTAAATGAATTTTATTACAAATTTAAAAGTAATTGCAAGCTGCTGTTTATCATGCTTGTGCTGGATTTTGTGATTCTCTTTTTTACGGGCGCTTCCGTCATTTCACAGACGCCAAAGGATGAGGATAGCCCTGCGTATCCCTATGGTTTTGTGGGTGTGTCAGAGGATGATGAATCAGAGATTATACTGAGGGAAATGCTGGGAAACGACAGCATTGCAGTATCAGCCATAAAAGGATATAGAGAGAAAGCCGATTTGGAAAATGGGGAAAGGAGCGGCTTTTGCATATCGGATCGTGATTATAACAGGCTTACTTCAGGAAAACTACATTTGGAAGACAATGAGGCTATATGGGTTAACGAGTCCACGGCCTTAGAGCCGGATACCGTGGATGTAATATATTTAGATCAAGAGGATGCTTTTACTGTTACAGAGCGACGCAATGAAATCATTTTCGCTACAGAAAAGCCGGACTGTCTGCGTGAATTTGCAGTACTTCCTGAAGCCGCCGTTACCGGTTATAAGGATACATATAGGATTATTGTGAAAAAAGGAAATCTGGAAAAGGAGTTTGCAACATATCAAAGCCTTTTTTCCTCTCAAAATGCAGATGTATTCTGGAGATATGAATATTTAAAGGAGGCCCATCGGAATATGTTTTTTGTCAAAATTATCATTCTGTTTACGGGCGTGTACTGCCTCTTTTCCGTATTTGGAATCTTTGCTTTAAAAATGCAGGGGGATATCCCGTTTTTAAACCGGAAATATAAAATGCTGCATCATATGGGAATGACAAAAAGGTCCATATATAAAGCCATGTCTTTGGAATATGGAAAAATACTGGGAATTCCCGTTATCCTGTCGGTATTGCTGTCGGGCATATATATGCTGGCGGAAATGGAAGACAGGGATATGTTGATTCATGATTTTCTTTTCAAATATGTCCCGTTCCAGGCTATATTTGTCTGCTTTCATATTGCATATTTCTATTGGATTAAAAAGGTGGTAATTAAGAAAAGCACAATGATAATTGTCAACGGTTAAGGAGAGTGGAAAATGAGTCTGGTAAATGTCTGCGGATTGAAAAAAAGTTATAATCATTCAATTATAAATAAGGCGGCAGGAAACAGGGAATATCCTGTTTTAAAAGGAATTGATTTTACGGTGGAGCAGGGAGAATTTATAGGTATCATGGGGCGTTCCGGCTGCGGAAAAACAACACTTTTAAAAATCATAGGAACCATAGACCGGCCTACAAAAGGAAAACTATACTATGAAAATACAGATGTGCGAAAGCAAAAAAGCGACGGATTGGCACAGCTGAGAAGAAATAAGATAGGATTTGTATTTCAGGAGTTTAATCTGATGAACAATCTGTCCGTGGAAGAGAATATCATGCTTCCTATGGTGCTAAATAAAACAAAATACCGGAAGATGCGGGAGGTCGTGAATAAGAATGCAAACCTTTTGGAAATAGAAGAGCTTTTGAAAAAATATCCTTATGAACTTTCAGGAGGGGAAAAGCAGCGTGCAGCCATTGCGAGAGCGTTGTCCAATGATCCGGATATGATTCTGGCAGATGAGCCTACGGGAAACCTGGATATGCCCTCGGCTTTGAATATTATGGACTATTTTACAAAAATCAACAAAGAAAACGGTAAGGCAATTGTGATGGTAACCCATGACCCCCTTGTTGCGAGTTATTGTAAGAGAATACTTTTTCTGGCGGATGGCGTTATCAGGGATATTTATGAAAGCGATGGAAACCGGGAGCACTTTTATGAACAGATTGTACGGATGTCCTCAAAAGCATATTGAAAAATATGCGGCTATTTTGGAATTGTAACCTTTTCCAAAACCTTCAAACTATCCTCGGCAGAAAGAAACCGCTGGGTGCTTTGAAGAAAGCTTTTATCAGGGGAACTCTCCTTTTTAGGGGACTGCCGCCGCAGTTCTTTGGGAGAAGTCTTATAAATCTCAAGAAATCCTTTGTTTAAATATTTAATATCGGAAAAGCCGCATTCTAAGCAGATTTCTAAAAGATTGTGGTCCGTCAGCAGTAAAAGCTGGCGGGCTTTTTCGCATCTTAAATGCATCAGATATTCCTGAAAGCTCATTTGGAAATGATCTCTGAAGAAATGCGACAGGTAGGTTAAAGAAAGATTTTCCATTTCCGCAATATCCCTAAGAAGCAGTTTTTCGCTGTAATGCTCGTCTATATAGTCGGAAATACGACGGATACGCTTATAGTTCTGCTTCTGCTGCTGGTGTACAGCGTTGCTGATTGTCTGGTGGGGCATATTGGTAATCAGGTAATAGAAAATATCGTTAAGTCTGGCAGCGCAGAACAGTTCAAAACCGGGCTCTTCCTTAAAATATTGTTTTGCCAGTGGAATAGCATAGGAAAAAGCAGGAGCCGGGTCACGGGATGCGCCGCAAAAGGCAAATTCTGTATGGGACACGGCAGGGAAATAACTTTTAAAAAAAGAAGTCTGCACTTGAACGGAAAGAAACAAGGCCGGATTTTCCGTGCGGATTTCATGGGGAGTAAAGGGATTTATCACAAAAAAATCCGGTGCATGAAAGGTTTTTTCAATGCCGTCACAGATGACCAGGGCGCTGCCTTCAAGGAGAAGGTTAAATTCAAAGTCACTGTGGATATGGGGCGTGCGGTAGGCAAGGCTGACTAAAAACACTTTAAAATTTTTAATGACCTTATGTTCTATAACTTCGTATTCATTTTCAGGCTTTCTTGAAAGCTTTCTTTTGGTGGGCATTTGTGGCGCTTCCTCCTAATAAACAATCAGAAAGGTTTTCTAAAAATAAGGAATTCCGTCCCGCTTTATATTGGAATCAAAGTGTCCGGTCAAAACAAAGAATTGTCATTTTTGTAAGACTATTTTGGCCTGCTGTTATGATGAAAAATTATATCATATACATCGTATATGTACAATCAACATATGAAAATACTATAGCCGGTATTTTAAACGTATTTACGTGCTTTATGCCTGAAGCTTGGCATATTGAAGCATGGAAACTATATGCTTAGCCAAAAGCAATTAATCCGGAAGATAAGGACGGAGCTTACGCAAGTGTTGTAAAAAGAAGCAAATTAATCTGTAGAAAAAAGCAAACCCGGCAGAGTTTTTTGCGAGGGACTTCTTTATACTGATAGGTATCAACAATCTTTATGCGCATAAGAAAATAACAAAATCTGCACAGTGGACAGCAAAATAGTATGCATGCTGCTGCAGAGAAACGAAAACAGATGAATGAAGCGAAAAGGAGAGAGTGCCATGTCAGAATTTAAATTTTCAGTAGGTCCCTGGAATGTCCATTCGGGAGCGGATTCTTACGGACCGGCAACAAGGGATGAAATCGCATTTGAGGAAAAGATCAAACGCTTTGCGGAACTGGGATTTTCCGCTATCCAGTTCCATGACGATGATGCAGTGCCCAACATCAACGATTATACGGAAGAGGAAATAAAAGAAAAAGCAAGGGAAGTTAAAAGACTTTTGGATAAATACAATTTAAAAGTGGAATTTGTGGCTCCCAGGCTTTGGATGGATTCCCACACCATAGACGGAGGATTTATGAGCACCTCCGAAAAGGACAGGGAATATGCAATGTGGAGGGCTTACCGTTCTATCGACATCGCAAATGAATTGGGCTGCGATATGATCGTATTATGGCTGGCAAGGGAAGGAACGCTATGTGCGGAAAGTAAATCTCCCGTATGGGCTACCAAGATGCTGATTGAAGCGATTAATAAGATGTTAGCATATGATTCCAAAATCCGCGTCTGCATTGAGCCTAAGCCCAACGAGCCTATTGACAGGAGCATTTGCGGCACTATGGGTCATGTTATGGCGATTTCCGCCGCAACTACGGATCCCGACAGGGTGGGCGGCAATTTAGAGAGCGCCCATGCGATTCTTGCAGGATTAGACCCGGCTCATGAAATCGGCTTTGCCCTTGCCATGGGCAAACTGATGACCGTTCATTTAAATGACCAGAACGGCATTAAATACGATCAGGATAAGGCCTTTGGCGTAGAGAATTTAAGGGCTGCTTTCAATCAGGTAAAGGTATTGAAGGAAAACGGCTACGGTTCCCATGGGGAATATGTGGGACTGGATGTAAAGGCAATGCGTACCACTACCGATGAAGACAGCTATAAGCATCTGGAAAACAGCTTAAAGATTTTTAAAGCGCTGGAGGCAAAGGTGGATAAGTTCGATTATGATTTCCAGAAAAAGTGCGTGGAAAACAGAGACTTTGAAGGACTGGAAATGTATGTGATGAATCTGCTTATGGGCGTGGAGTAGGCGGTATACGGTTTGAGGATTTTGCGATAGATCCGGAAGTGTATATCGGGACGGCTTATGGCCGGAAATTTTTTGTTGAGGTTAGGAGGCGGATTTATGAATCGAAAGAAAATCATTGCCGCAGGTCATATCTGCATCGACATTACACCGCTTTTTGAAGGCGGTAAATGTGAAAATGTCAGTGACCTGCTTGTGCCCGGCAGACTGGTACATGTGGGAGCGGCGGATATTCATACAGGGGGCAGCGTTGCCAATACCGGCCTTGCCATGAAGATTTTGGGAGCGGATGTTTCTTTGATGGGCAAGGTGGGAGATGATGCATTCGGACGAATGATTTTGAATATTTTAGACCAATATGATGCTGGCGGAGGAATGATCGTGGATAAGGATTCTTCCACCTCCTATTCCGCAGTGATTGCAATTCCCGGAATCGACAGGATTTTTCTTCATAATCCGGGAGCAAACGATACCTTTACAGGGAAGGATTTGGATTTATCCCTTATAAAGGAAGCAGCTTTGTTTCATTTCGGCTATCCCCCTATTATGGCGCAGATGTATGCCGCCGGAGGAGGAGAATTGGTCCGCATTTTTAAAACAGTAAAAGAAGCGGGGTGTATGACCTCTATGGACATGGCTGCCGTGGATGAGCAGTCGGAGGCGGGCCGTGCGGACTGGGAGTCTATTTTGGAAAAGACCCTTCCTTATGTAGATTTCTTTTTGCCCAGCATTGAAGAGGTCTGTTATATGCTGGATAAAGATAAGTACCACGCGTTGCAAAAGAAAGCGGAAGGCAGGGATGTAACGGAGGCCCTTTCTATTGAAGAGGATGCTGCTCCTTTGGCTGACAGAATTTTGCAAATGGGCTGTAAACTGGCGATCATTAAATGCGGCGCGGCAGGCTTTTATTATAAGACAGGAAAAAAGGAAGCTTTTGAGGAACTGGAAAAAAGAAGCGGGCTTGATTTTTCCACCTTTTGGGATAAAGAGGGCTTTGAAAAAAGTTATGTGCCTGATGCCGTTATTTCGGGAACCGGCGCAGGAGATACGACCATAGCGGCATTTCTGACCGCCATGATACAGGGCTGTCCTTTTGAAAGGTGCTTGCAGTTAGCGGCTGCTACCGGAGCCAGCTGTGTGGCGGCAGTGGATGCCTTAAGCGGGTTGAAATCCTTTGATGAACTGGCTGACAGAATTGATAAAGGCTGGGCGAAGAATGAATGAGGGAGAAATCCCTGACGAATGATGAAAACCACAGTATAATAACAGAAGTTCAAAATAGGAAAAATAGCAATAGAAACGAAATGGGAATGGAAACAAAAATAGGAAAGGTAAAAAATAAAGCAAGAAAAGAGGAGAAGGGCTATGTTAGCAAATTTAAATGATGTATTAGTACCCGCAAGAAAAAACAAATATGCGGTAGGATTGTTTAATGCGGTTAATCTGGAAATGGCAAGAGGGATTATCGCGGCGGCAGAGGAAACCGGTTCTCCTGTTATTATGGGAACGGCTGAGGTGCTGCTTCCCTACGGACCGTTGGAGGATTTGTCTTACTTCCTGATTCCCATGGCAAAAAGGGCGAAGGTTCCTGTTGTCATTCATTATGACCACGGTCTGACCTATGAAAAATGTATAGAAGCCCTGAAGCTTGGTTTTACTTCCATCATGTATGACTGCTCCACGGATTCCTATGAAGAAAATATTAAAAAGGTAAAGGAAATGGCGGATATTGCCCATTCCTACGGCGCTACCATTGAAGGGGAACTGGGACACGTAGGGGATAATCCCGACTCGGCGGAAGAAAACCCTTCCGGCGGAGAAAAAGCGCTAGATCCCTCCATTTACTATACTCAGCCGGAGCAGGCAAAGGATTATGCAAAGCGCACAGGAGTAGACGCCCTTGCCATTGCGGTGGGGAATGCCCACGGAGCTTACAAGCTTCCGCCCAAGCTGGATTTTGAGAGAATAGATACCATTGCCAATACCATTCCTACGCCTTTAGTGCTTCACGGAGGCTCCGGACTTAGCGATGACGACTTTAAGCGTGCCATAGAAATAGGAATCAGCAAGGTTAATATTTTTACGGATATTAATGTTGCAGCGGTTAAAGCAGTTGTGAATAACTGTAAAAATGTGGGAAAAGGCATGACGGAAATGATTCCTTATGAAATGGAGGCTGTCAAGGCGGAGACTATCAAGAAGATGGAATTGTTCGGGTCTGTGGGAAGATACTAATAGAGAAGACAGCCTCGTGGTAGATTAATAATCTGGATTTTAAATAAAAAAATATAAATGAAAAGACGCTTGTTTTATATCTGAGATGTAAGGCAAGCGCTTTTCTTGTTTCTTTTGCCATCGTGTGGCAATTATTGTGTATTTATCAATGATAAATACAGATTATTTGCTTGTTGGCAAGGTTTGCATGAGGGCAAAGAAATGCTGTTCCTTGCCGCTGCTGAAATACCTATACCATGCGTCTAACGTATCGGACTGAAAAACCTTTAATCGCTCAAGGATTTGCTTTGTCCATAACAAAGCTCCGGTAGAGCTTGCGGTAATGAAGTTGTGGTCTGCCACAGAGGGCTCATCAATATAGAACTCCTGCCCTTTGTAACAGGGAGAAAACATTTCAAGATATTTTGCCCCGTTGCTGGTGTGCAGACGCTGATCCAGAAGACTGGCATTTGCCAATGCAGCGGTAGCACCACATATGGCGCATATTGTAGCTCCTGATGAAAGAAGTTCTGCTGCCTTCTCAATAATAGCACCATGCTTCGAATCATCCCAAGTGTTTGCACCGGGTAACAATAATACACTTTTTTCATTTACCATAATCTCGCTGATAACGCTATCGGGAATTATAGTTAAGCCACCCATTGTCTTGACTGGTTCTTTTGAGACAGCGACCGTTTTGACCGATACATTTGGTGCATCCTTTTTGAAAAAACGCTTAGAATTCAGCTCTGCGGTAATATATCCCAATTCCCAATCTGCCAAATTATCAAGGGTATAAACATAGACTGTAAACATACCTTTCCTCCATTTCAATTTTCTGTTGTACCGTTAGCTTCTTCATTATACCAACCAATTGTTGACATCTGTATGGCAACAATTTAAAATGAGAGGAAACTTTTGAAAGGCGGTTATCGGATGAAGATTGACAGACTTGTTAGTATCATTATGACACTCTTGGGCAAACAGCGCATGGGCGCGCAGGAGCTGGCAGATATGTTTGAAGTTTCGCCCCGTACAATCTATCGTGATATAGACGCAATCAACATGGCAGGTATTCCTATTCGCTCAACATCGGGAGTTGGCGGCGGTTTTGAAATCATGCGGGAGTATAAGAGTGATCAAAAGGTTGTTTCGACTACCGATTTATCCGCAATTTTGATGGGGCTGTCCAATCTTTCCAACATAGTACGAGGAAACGAACTTGTAAATGCTCTTGTGAAAGTTAAAAGTTTCATCCCTGCCGACAAAGCGAAAGACATTGAAATAAAGACAAATCAAATACGCATAGATTTAAGCCCGTGGCTGGGCAACAGAAATATCCAACCATACTTACAAACGATTAAAACTGCTTTGGAAGACCACAAACTGCTTTTTTTCGAATACATAGCTTATCATGGAAACAAAACCGTACGGACGGTTGAACCATACCACGCTCCCACAGGCTCATAGAGGGCATGAAACAGACATAGGGCAAACGGAACAGCTAAAGGCAGAAAACGCACTTGATACAGTTCGTTTAAGCGGCTATACTATACACAGTACGCAATAGGAGGTCAAAAATATTTGAATATATGACAGCACAGGAAGCCGCAGAAAAATGGAACGTATCGCTTAGGTGGGTGTAGCGGCTATGCAAGGAAAATCGTATTGAAGGAGCAATGAACATCAACCGTGTTTGTCTTATACCGATAATTGCAAAGAAGCCTATTGATAGAAGAAAGAAGAAATCCTAAGTGAGTGTTAAAGTTTCAGCATGAACAAGTGAAAATCCAAAATAGAGAGCAAAGAATAGTCGAAAAAGAACGGCCATACGCTATACGATAAGAAAAATTGAAACACAAAGGGTGGCAGATGATACGGGAGCGTTCAGACCTGCACTTTCTTTTTTTAACAAAGCGTATTGAACGCTTCATGGATTGTATTCCAATGAACTGGAACGATGGATATGATAATGCTACGGTTGGCAATACGGTAGAAAATCAAGACAGGGCTGATTACAGGCTTTTCGGCAGTGTGGGACAAATTTTATCAGAGACGGAAAAAGCTATACTTTATCTACCCGTGACTTATGCAGTCAAGCAAGAAAAGCAAATATCAATTACTAAAATAATTACCTCTCTTTTTTGTGCAGAGATTGAGAGGAAAAAAACGGAATCGTAATATATACTAAAAACTGTTGGGAGGATTTTTGTTATGGAATGGATTGAAAGATTAAATGAGGCAATCGGTTATATTGAGGAACATTTGACAGATGAAATGGATTATGAACAGCTTGGGCAGATTGCCTGTTGTTCTTCTTATCATTTCCAGAGAATGTTTACCTATATGGCAGGAATTTCTTTGTCTGAATATATCCGCAGGAGAAAAATGTCACTTGCCGCTGTAGATTTACAGGGTAAAAGTATGAAAATCATTGATGTGGCAGGAAAATATGGATATAATTCCCCTACTGCATTTAACAGAGCATTTCAATCTGTTCATGGAGTCGCCCCATCTGCCGTTAAAAACGAGGGTGTATCCGTAAAATCCTTCCCGCCTATCTTATTTAAAATTACAGTTAAAGGAGTGGAAGAAATGAATTATCGAATTGAAACAAAAGATGCATTCCGTATTGTAGGCGTATCGGTACCGCTTCATAAGGACATTGAAAAAAATTTTACAGTTATACCTCCAAAGTGGCAGGAAATATCCATGAACGGAACATTGCAAAGATTAATCAGTATGATGGATACGCCGCCTATGGGAGTACTTGGCGTCAGCACTTGTAATGATACTGAACCGTGGAAGTATTATATTGCAGTATCAACTTCACAAGAAAAGAACGAACTTGAAGAATATATCGTGCCAGCAGCTACATGGGCAATATTTTCTGGAGAGGGTACAAATCAGTCTATTCAGGAATTAGAACGACGTATCGTAACAGAATGGCTGCCGACATCGGGATACGAATATGGCAATGCTCCCGATGTCGAGGTTTACTTAAATCCAGACCCGCAAAATGCACAATATGAAGTATGGATACCTGTAGTAAAAAAATAGCTATGGATACTAAAACACAATGAATATACTGCCCTATTTGTGGCAACAAGAGCCGAACCAGAATTGGGAAAGATACAGAGCTAAAGAATTTCCCGCTATTCTGTCCGGAATGCGAGCAGGAAACATTGGTTGAAGTAACACATCTACAAGTAACCGCCATCTAAGAGCCAGACCGTTGAGGGCTTGCTGAATGATATTGAAAATGAAACTCTATTATCGGTATTGATTGCAGGAGCGATTTATGCAAGATTGGAACACTTATGGAAAAGTTTAAGAAAATTTTATAGGTTTCTAAGACAATCCATTTTCCAACGGGCTATTGGGTAAGGGATAAAATTCTCTTACCCAATTTTTAAGGCATCTTGAATAAAATTTCTGTCCACAGGGAATAGTAAAAAGTTTGTCCAAAATCTTGACACAGATATAGCCACTGTGATATTCTGGAGCGCTCATAGGAGAATTAGAAGTAAGTCAGAAATGGAGCTGTCAGAATGACACCAGATAAAATATTGAATTACTGCCTTCAAAATCTTGAGGGGACAGTCTTAGTTGAGAGTTGGGGCGAGAAAGGGATTTTCTATAACCCAGACCATGTGCTGAAGCGTGGCGTTTATATATTGACGGTTAAGGAAAAAGACGGTGATAATGACAAAGGTTCTGGTTTAAACAGAGAGAACGTCTACCGTGTGAATCTGGGAATACGGAAAAGCACTTTTGCGGAATTGTTTGGAGCAATCCCAAAACGTCCGCCAGCAGGCGGCGTTGTAGATATGGATTATGACTTTACCGTATTGAATGAAATACTCCCCCATCCTGTCTACGCATGGATGGCGTGGATATGTGCATTAAACCCCTCTAAACAGACATTCGAGGAATTGAAACCATATATCCAAGAAGCCTACGAGTATGCAAAGGAGAAATTTAAGAAACGCAGGAAGTGATCTTGAAGATTGAAAATTAAAAAGCACATAGATGGAAGATAGAATGTCAGCCAATGGACAAGGCTGACTGCCGCCGAAAGTATGCTGCCTTTTTCGGTTGGTGTATGGCAGCATGGTTTTGAATCCCAAAGCCGTTACATAGCATTGCGAATCAGGGCAGGAGAAAATACTCCTGTCATTCGTGGTGCGGTGTAGCGGCTTTTTCATTTATCCAAAAGTTAAGAAAAATCGAATCCAGAACGGAGGTGCAGGGATATAGGATCTTCTTTTCGGCGGGTAAGACAGGTATGGAAGAATGCCGCTGCACAGGAAAAATGCTCTGCGGCGTTGTCTACAGAGATAGCGAGCATCGGATTGTGTCAGCCACAATCCAATCCAAAGCCAAAGTCCAAAACCGAGTTTTGGGAGCTGTTGGACAAGCTTTATAAGGTGCATGACGCTTTTAAAAAGTGTGTTCCTTACTATCCAACCGTCGTTGAAAAGACCGTGCCGAATGAAGATATGCAGGATTTTTTTGACGTGTTCTCCTATGTGAAGAATCCGTTAAAAACAAAAGCAGGCGAGTACGTTTCCGCCATCAACTGTCTGAAAGAAACCGCCTTAGAGCAGATGATTCTGACAAAGAAACAGTACCAAAAGACAGGCGGATCTATCGCATGGCACGGCTACCAGAGCTTCAAGCCAGACGAGGTAACACCCGAACAGTGCCATGAAATCGGATTGAAACTGGCAAGGGAAATGTCCGATCGCTTATGCTAAGAGTATGAATTGTCGGTGATTGAAAACCCAAAGAAAGCCCCTGCAAGAACGATTTATCTGGACGAGAAGAGCGGCAAACCCACTCGGTACAACGTCTGTCGGGACATGAAGCGTTTTGTCAAATGCTTTTTTGAGTTATTGACGCAAACATCCCATTCTGTTCCCCGTTTTCGCGTCCTTTGCGAAAAAATACTACTCGTCTCTTGACGGTCTGGATAGTCGGAACGGACGTAGAACGGGGATTGTTTTTCGTAATTGGGTATAGTATAATTTTCCCTAGTTACAAACCGATAAATCGGAATTTCATAAGGAGAGGATAATGGTTAAAGAAGTAAAATGGACAAAATATTTATGGCTGAGTTTACTTTCATTTGGAGCATTTATGCTTGAATTGCTGTCAATATTTGCAATTGAAGTTATATTTCTGCATGTAGACATACAGAATTATACAATGCAGCAAAGAAGTATTCATTGTATCATAATGGTTTTTATGTGGGCGTTTTTCATTGGTG